>Ga0209346_1000275_pt1 | contig 58260 bp, 51 predicted proteins | sample AutmiccommunBRH9_FD_187381 | JGI IMG/M metagenome (GOLD analysis project Ga0209346, IMG submission 187381) | Deep subsurface microbial communities from Mt. Terri, Switzerland - Autotrophic microbial communities BRH/9 (SPAdes) (version 2) | ecosystem: Environmental > Aquatic > Deep subsurface >...
GCGGGCGGAGGATTAATCCGTTTGGCGTCTGACTGGTTTTTCGGTAGAAAATTAATAATCCAGACAAGGGCAGGACCATGAAAAAGACGATCCGCATCATTCTTCTGCTGTTGGTGCTACTGGGCGTCACGTTCTTGATTTTTCGGACTCCCGACACCGATCGCGCCGAAATGATAGCCAAATATGGCGATGAGGCATCGCGGTTTGTCGATGATGGTCATGGAGCAAAAATTCATTATCGCGACCAAGGCAATAAGGATGGCCCGCCGCTGCTCCTGATCCACGGCTCGAACAGCTCGCTACAGACATGGGAGCCGCTGGTGGCATTGCTCGACGACCAATATCGCCTGATTTCACTCGACCTTTACGGACATGGTCTGACCGGGCCCAGTCCGACGGGCCGTTATGATGCCGATACCAACATAGCGGCAGCGGTCCGGGTGCTCGATGCGGTAGGTGTCGACAAGGCCTATTGGACAGGTAACAGCATGGGCGGCTGGCTGACTTGGCGCGCCGGGCTGTCGGTGCCGGAGCGTGTTTCAGGGCTGGTTCTGATCGATGCGTCCGGCGCGCAGGTCGGAGAGAAGCCAAAACCCTATCTCGGTGCGAGGCTGGCCCAGTCATGGTTTGGCCAAATGCTGCTGCCCGAAATCACACCCCGATTCCTGGTCAAATCGTCGCTGCAGGAAAGCGTGGCGCGACCCGAGCGGGTGACCGAAGAACTGGTTGACCGTTATTGGGAATTGCTGCGCTATCCCGGCAACCGTCAGGCTTCGATTGATCGGGCAGGAACCCCGCGCGAGCCGGAAAAATGGGCGGAAGTCGGCAGCCTGAAAATGCCGGTGCTGCTGCTCTGGGGCGAGCAGGACAAGGTAATACCGCTTTCGCATGCCCGGGCGTTCAAGGCTGCTATTCCGGATAGCAAACTGATCATCTATGCCGATGCCGGTCATCTGCCGATGGAGGAAACGCCCGGCCAGGTTGCGCGCGATATTGATGCATGGATTGAATCTGTCGATACACGGTCTGCGGGAGAGCAATAGAAGCAAACGTATTAGACAACGGCTGCCAGCTGTGCCCCGGGCGAGCTATCCTTTATGTTTCGCCCTCTGAATCTGTCATCATCAGGCCTCAAGGGCCGGGAGGGTCCAGTCGATGGGTGACAGCCCGTTTTTCTCCAGAAATGCATTGGCCTTGCTGAAATGCCTGCATCCGAAAAATCCGTTATAAGCGGACAGCGGAGACGGATGAGGGGCCTTCAGCACCAGATGATGTCCACCTTGCTCGACGCTTGTGACAAACGCCGCTTTCTTCTGCGCATAGCTGCCCCATAGCATGAACACGACTGGCTCCGGCTTGTCTGCAATCAGGCGAATGATCGCATCGGTAAACTGCTCCCATCCCTTGCCGCGATGGGAAGCTGCATTGGCCATTTCCACCGTCAGCACGCTGTTGAGCAGCAACACGCCCTGTTTGGCCCAATGTTCGAGAAAACCATGGGCAGGTCGAGTCAGTCCGAGATCACTCTCCAGCTCCTTGTAGATATTGACCAGCGACGGTGGCGGACGAACGCCGGGCTGCACGCTGAAGCACAGACCATGTGCCTGACCCGGTCCGTGATAAGGATCCTGCCCCAGGATTACTACCCGAACCCGGTCGAGCGGCGTCAGGTCCAGCGCGCGAAAATATTCCCTGCCCTTCGGGTAAATCTGTTTGCCCGCCGCCTTCTCTTGCAGCAGGAACTCGCGCAAGACGGTCATGTAATCGCTGTCAAATTCACCCGCCAGGGGTTTTTTCCAGCTGTCGTCGAGTTGCACGCGGTCGTTCATGTCATTCTGATAGCAAGCCGCAATTGATCGGCAAAGCATGAACAACCCTGCTTGCCAGTTTAGCCGCCGGAGATTACCATTCAGTCGAAGCGCCACCAGAAAGCGCACTCGCAGAAGGAACAGCATCTTCCCATGACCGACAGCCATATTCCCGTGATTTCCGCAACCGGCCTGTTCACGCCGGAAGACAGCATCAGCAATCAAGAGCTGGTCGCCAGCTTCAACGCTTATGTTGATCTTGCCAATCGCGAAAACGCCGAAGCGATTGCGGCCGGCGAGGCCGAGGCCCTACCGCATAGTTCGGTTGAATTTATCGAGAAGGCGTCGGGCATCAAGTCGCGCTTTGTCCTGTCCAAGGAACCGATACTTGATCCGGAAATCATGTGTCCCCGCTTGCCGGAACGTCCGAATGAGCAAATCTCCATTCTTGCTGAAATTGGCGTCAAGGCCGCTCTGCAGGCACTGGAACGGGCAGGACGCAAGCCGGAGGATGTGGATGCGGTTCTCTGCGCCTGCTCCAACCTGCAACGGGCCTATCCCGCGATTGCGGTGGAAATACAGGATGCGCTCGGGATGACGGACGGCTTCGGCTTTGACATGAATGTCGCCTGCTCCTCCGCGACCTTTGGTATCCAGACGGCCGCCGATTATATCCGATCGGGCAGCGCCCGTTCGGTACTGGTGATCAATCCGGAAATCTGTTCCGGCCATCTCAACTGGCGCGATCGGGACAGCCACTTCATCTTCGGTGATGTGGCCACGGCGATTCTGATCGAGGCGAAGGACATGGCGCCGGCTCGGCATTGGGAAATCGTCGGAACCAAGCTGAAGACCCAGTTCTCCAACAATATCCGCAACAATTTCGGTTTCCTAAACCGCACCCATCCGGAAAGCCGGGACGACAGGGACAAATTGTTCGTGCAGGAAGGGCGCAAGGTTTTCAAGGAAGTGGTGCCGATGGTTGCCAACATGATCAAGGAGCAGATGGAACGGCTCGATATCGAGGCGCCCGCACTGCGCCGCCTCTGGCTGCATCAGGCCAATGCGGGAATGAACCGCCTGATCGCCCAGCGGGTATTGGGGCACGAAGCCAGTGACGATGAAAGCCCGACGGTGCTGGATACCTATGCGAATACCTCCTCGGCCGGTTCGATCATCGCGTTTCACAAGCATAGCGACGATCTGAGGGACGGCGACATCGGGCTGATCTGCTCGTTCGGCGCCGGTTATTCGGCAGGCACGGTGTTTGTCAGAAAACATGGCTGAGACGCGCATCCGTTGCGGAATTGGTGGCTGGACCTTTGCGCCCTGGCGAGGAACCTTCTATCCCAAGGGGCTGCGCCAGGCCGATGACCTCAAATATGCCGGGGAGCATCTTGGGGCGATCGAGATCAACGGCACCTATTACGCCACGCAAAAACCCGAGAGTTTTGCGAAATGGCGGGACGCGGTGCCCGAAGGGTTCAAATTTTCGGTAAAGGCATCGCGCTATTGTACCAACCGGAAGGAATTGCGCGAAGCCGGCGAAAGCATTGAGAAATTTACCGGGCAGGGACTGATTGAACTGGGCGACAAGCTGGGGCCGCTCTTCTGGCAGTTCATGCCGACCAAGAAATTCGATGCCGAAGAGTTCGAGGGCTTCCTCCAGATGCTGCCCGATAAGCTGGAGGGAATGCCGCTCCGCCATGCGCTGGAAGTGCGGCACGAGAGTTTCCTTTGCCCGGAATTTGTCGAGCTGGCGCGAAAATACAACGCCGCCGTGGTCTGCATCCATAGCGAGAAATATCCGCAGATATCCGACCAAACCGCCGATTTCTCCTATGCTCGGCTGATGTGCTCGAAGGAGGATATCGAGGCCGGCTATTCCGACAACGAACTGGATGCATGGGCGAAGACTGCAATGCACTGGAGCAATGGCAAATCGCCAGATGACGCTGATTTGATCGCTTCGCCAGTACCGCTTGTCAAGGGCCGCGATGTCTATATGTTCGTCATCGGCGGCGCCAAGATAAGAGCGCCAGCGGCGGCTCAGGCACTGATGAAAAGAATCGAAAACGAGGGAGAATTGAAATGACGATGACAGGACAATGCCTGTGCGGAGCGGTAAGCTATACAATTGAAGGCGACCTGCAGATGTGCGGCGTTTGCCATTGCAAAAACTGCCAGCGGCAGGCGGGCAGTTCCTATTCCGTTTTATTCGCGGTGGCGGATGACCAGATCGAGATCAGTGGTGATCTGACCACTTATGAAGACCATGCCGCGAGCGGCAATACCGTCTATCGCCATTTTTGCGGAACCTGCGGATCACCGGTAAAGACCTCGCTACCGACCCAGCCGGGCATGACCTATATCAAGGCCGGTACATTGGACGATACCAGCGTCCTCAAGCCGCAAGTACATTTCTGGACAGACAGCAAGCAGGATTGGGTGGCCGTCGACGAGAATGTTCCGCAGATTCCCAAGAATCCGGGATGATCATCAATCTTGGATTCTCGCTGATCGCGATTATCGCACTCGGTCTCAGTGCCTGTTCCGCGGAGAAAGTGGCGGCGGATCCAGCCACGCAAAACGCTGAGCCAGAACCACCCGCCAGCGGTGAACCGGTTACCGCAGCCGAAGCGAACACGGTATTGGCGCTGGATGGCGAGGGAGTACGCGTTGTGAATAGCGAGACCGGCAGCACCCGATTGCTTCCTTTCGGTACAGCCCGGGCGGCGACCGAAACCGTGCTTGCAGGACTTCTGGGATCGCCGGACGGCAATTCATCCAACGAGGAATGCGGTGCCGGGGCAATGGATTTCCGGAATTTTGGAGATTTCACGGCCAATTTTCAGGATGACCTGTTCGTCGGATGGTCCCTCCGTGGAGGGGAGAAGAGTGCGGCGCTTACCAGCCTGAGCGGTATCGGCATCGGCACAACAAGGAGCGAAATGGCGAAATCTGTGGCGTTCGAAATATATGATGACAGCACCATCGGTACCGAGTTCCAGGCCGCCGGCTTTTCCGGGCTGCTCGATAGCGATGCGCCCGATGCAAAGATCACGGATCTATGGGCCGGAACCAACTGCATCTTCCGCTAGCAAGGCATTTGTAAAATCCTCGGACTGCTATTCGCCCCGAAAATTAAGCTCCAAAAGCACACCATTGGGCTCGCTGAAAAATAGCTGCTTCAGGTTGATCGACGGAATATCGTTCAGCCTATAATCGACGGCGTGCGCCTCCAGGCGTTCGATAAATGCCCGGTGATCGCTGCAATCCAGTGCCACATGATGGATTGCCCCGGTCATCGGCCCGGGCCTTGTTTGGCGGGGAAAGGCCTGTTGCATCTCTCTCGAATTGATATGAAATATCGCGCGTCCGCTGTCGTCGTAGAGCCACTGGACATGTTCTGGTGGTAGCGGGTCTGGACCGTCACGGACGTCAAGATCAAACAGGTCGACGAAAAAACGGGTGGTACCGGCGAGATCGTCGGTGATGATATTCACATGATCCAGTGCGTTGAGTTTCATGCTAGCCCTTCAGCTTGCGGCCCCTTTCGATGATGGCAAGCCGCCGGCTCTCGACATCGTCCATGGACACGCGGCCGTTGTAAGGCAGGGAAATTTCATTTTCATAGGCCATCCCGTCCGCGAGATTGCGGTCAAAACCGGTCATGATCAGATCTTTGTAGACCTTGAGGAAATCGCGGTCGATGGTGGTCATGTCCTGGGCCAGAGCCCGGGCTGCCGGCATCAGCTGGTCGGGCTCGTAGACATGGTTGACGAGACCCCAGTCACAGGCGGTCTTTGCATCCAGAAATTGACCGGTGAAGCTTAGCTCGCAGGCACGCGACAGGCCAATGAAGCGGGACAGCTTTTGCGACAGGCCCCAGCCTGGTGTTATGCCGACCCGTGCATGGGTATCAGCGAAACGGGCGTTGGTCGATGCTATGCGGATATCGCAAGCGAGGGCCAGCTCAAATCCGCCGGTGATGGCTACCCCGTTGATCGCGCCAATCACCGGTATCGGCATTTCGCTCAAGGCAAATACGGGATTGGTGGCGGCATCCCGGTCATTGGCCGGTCCGAGGCCGGATTGCCCCAGCTCCTTGAGGTCGAGACCGGCCGTGAAGGCGCGTTCCCCGGCTCCGGTCACGATCAGGGCGTGGATGCTCTGGTCATCGGCAACGTCCTGACAGGCAGCACAAAGTTCTACGCGCAAGGCCTTGGACAGCGCGTTCATCGCTTCCGGCCGATTGAGCGTGATCGTCGCAACCCCGTCGGATTTGTCGAGCAGAACCAGCGCCATCAGTCGTCATCTCCCGCTTCGTATTTTTCGGCGATCTGCGCGCCCATCGCGCTGGTCATCGCAAAACATTGCTCCGGATCGCTCTGCCGCAATTTGGCTATCGCCATCTCCGGTCCTTCGGCGATGATCAGTTCCGGCACATGGTTGGAAACGGCCTCGAGAATCTGTCGCGCGCATTCCGCGGGTTCCATGCCATTGTCGATCACCGCATCCGACTTGCCCCGGCTATCGCCGTCCTTGGTCAATGCATTGCGCGACACATTGGTGCGAATGGAACCCGGCAAAATATTGGTGACATGGACATTGTGCAGCTTTTCCGTTTCGGCCCGCAACGCATCCATATAGCCGATCAGCCCGTGCTTGGCCGCGCAATAGGCGGTGCGCAGGGGAACGCCCACCCGGCCGGCGACCGAACTGATTCCGACGATATGCCCGCCGCCTGCCTCGATCATGTGGGGGAGCAATAGCTGGGTCAGCCAGATCGGGGCCAGAAGATCGACATTGATGATCCGGTGATGCACATCGGGATGGGTATCAAGCGCCAGGCTGCGCTGGCTGATGCCGGCATTGTTGACGAGAATGTCGACCTGGCCCTTCCAGTTCCGCGCTGTCTCGACCTTCGCGGGGAGGGCGTCATAGTCGGTTGTCTCGAACGGCAGGACCAGGCTGTCGCCATCGACTCCCGCTGCCACTTGCTCGAGCGCGTCCGTCCGGCGGCCCGACAGGATGATATGGGCACCCTCGGCGGCAAAGGCCTTGACCAGCGCTTCGCCAATTCCGGACGAGGCGCCGGTGATCCAGACAATCTTGTCCTGAAAGCGGTCGCTCATTCTCCTGCCTTGCCATGCTTCGGGGCGTCGTCGCCCAGATCTTCAAACCAGGCTTCGACTTTGCCGTTCAGCTTGATCAGCAGCGGATTGCCCTTGCGATCCATGGTCTTGCCTGCCTGCACCTTTACCCAGCCTTCGGAAATGGAATATTCCTCGATATTATGCTTGCGGACACCGCGAAAATTGATGCCGATGCCCCGGGTCAGCAAATCGGCGCCATAATGCGGACTGCGCGGGTTGATGGCGAGGCGGTCTGGCGGAATGTCCGGTCCGGATTGCGTTTCGGTGGAAGTGTCGGATTTATGGTCGGTCATGTGTCAGGTCTCTCGAAATACGAATTTTCAGTGCCTTGCCACAACCCTCCGCATAATCCAAGCCATGCTGTTCAGGCATGGAACAGGATCGCTCCGGGCCGGTTTTCTTTTGGTTCGCCATCCGGTCCGCAGCACAATCAGGATACGGGTCCAGGCTTTGGCCGACTGAAGATATTTTATGAACCGCCCTTGAATAGCCGCTTCGAAATACAGGCCTCATAAACTCAAAATAATCCGAACTCCGCTTCGTGTTTGAATGTTTTGTTATTTCAATGGAACTAATTCAGCAGGCAATCGCTTGATAGGGGTTGTTGATATTAGTGTAAAATGGAGTTTAATATGTCCCCTGTAAAATATAGCCTAGCCGCCGCGACCATGCTTACAGCCATAAGTGCCGTTCCCGCTCAAGCGCAGGAAATTGAAAACAAGGAATTCGACGGCGTGTATATCGGAGGGTCATTCGGTCTTGGTGCCCAAACCAATGACGTGAATGAAAGCATTCTGTTCGATACCGACCGCGATGGCGGTTTTAACAATGTTGTCCGAACGGTTTCCGGGGCAAACGCATTCTCGCCCGGTTTCTGCAACGGCGCCGCAAAAGGCAATGTGCCGAGCGCAGGTTGCCAGAATGACCAGGATGATCTGGATTATTACATCCGTGCCGGAGCGGACAAGCAATATGGCAATCTTGTTATCGGTTTCATGGTTGACGCAGGTCGCAGTGAATCGACCGACAGCGTGACGGGGTTCAGCACAACGCCTGCATCCTACACGTTCACCCGCCAGCTTGATTATGCCATTGGTGCTCGTGGCCGGATTGGCTATACGCCCGGCGGCGTGTTGTTTTACGCCACCAGTGGTATTTCCTACGCCAAAATAGACAATAGCTTTTCCACAACCAACGGCGCGAACAGCTTTACCGATAATGGCAAAACCGAAAGCTTTGGCTGGACCGGCGGGGTTGGTGCGGAGGCCAAGATCACGGATAATATCACCATGGGTCTCGAATATCTCTTCACGCGCTATAATGATGATGATTATGTCGTCAACGTCGGGCCGGGAACCGCTGGTGCCACAAACCCGTTTCTTCTGGCATCCGGCGGAACCAACATGAAGCGCAGTGATCCGGATTTCGATCTGCACAGCATCCGCTTGACGGCGGCATTTCGCTTCTAGTCACCGGCCAGAGCGTAAGTAGATCAAGAAAAAGGCGGCCACAATGGCCGCCTTTTTTATCGTTCGATCCAGGCTTAAGCTGCTGCTGCCTGGCGCGAAGCCTTCTTGCGATCATTGGGATCCAGATAGCGCTTGCGCAGGCGGATATTCTTGGGCGTTACTTCGACCAGTTCATCATTGTCGATATAGGCAATTGCCTGCTCGAGCGTCATGACTTTCGGCGTGGTCAGGCGGATCGCGTCTTCCTTGCCCGAGACCCGGAAGTTGGTCAGCGCCTTGGACTTCATCGGATTGACATCGAGATCCCCGGGCTTGGCATTTTCGCCAATGATCATGCCTTCGTAAACCGGGGTCTGCGCTCCGATGAACAGCACACCGCGTTCCTCAAGCATGTTCAGCGCATAGGCGGCCGTATTGCCGGTGCCGTTGGACACCAGTACGCCGACCGGGCGGCCTTCGATAACGCCCTTGTAGTCGTCATATTTTTCGAACAGCCGGTTCATCAGGCCGGTGCCGCGCGTATCGGACAGGAATTCGCCATGATAGCCGATCAGGCCGCGCGATGGAGCGGAGAAGGTAAGGCGGGTCTTGCCGGCACCGGAAGGACGTTGTTCCGTCAGTTCGGCCTTGCGGCGCTGCATCTTCGACACAACCGTGCTGGCATATTCGTCATCGACGTCGATAACGACCGTTTCATAGGGTTCCTGGCGCTTGCCATTCTCTTCGCGATAGAGAACGCGGGGACGGGAAATGCCGAGCTCAAAGCCTTCGCGGCGCATTGTTTCGATCAGAACGCCGAGCTGCAATTCGCCGCGTCCAGCAACTTCAAAACTGTCCTTGTCTTCGCTTTCGGTGACCTTGATCGCGACGTTGGATTCGGCTTCGCGCGCCAGGCGATCGCGGATCACGCGGCTGGTGACCTTGTCGCCTTCACGGCCTGCCACAGGGCTGTCGTTCACCGCAAAACGCATCGAAAGCGTTGGCGGATCGATCGGCTGTGCCGCGATCGGTTCCGTGACCGAAATATCGCATATCGTGTTCGAAACAGTCGCTTTTGTCAGGCCGGCGAGAGAAATGATATCACCCGCCTTGGCGCTTTCCACAGGGACGCGCTCAAGACCGTTAAACGCCATGATCTTGGTAGCGCGACCGGTTTCGACGACCTTGCCGTCCATATCGATGGCATGGATAGGCATGTTGATGTCGATCTTTCCGCTTTCAACCTTGCCGGTCAGGATACGGCCGACAAAATTGTCGCGGTCGAGCAGGGTAACGAGAAACTTGAATTCCGCATCCGGGTCGACATCAGGCTCGGGCACATGCTCGATGATCTTGTCGAACAGGGGAGACAGGTCGCCTTCGCGTACTTCGGGTGTTTCGCCGGCATAGCCGTTGCGGCCGCTGGCGAATAGCGTCGGGAAATCCAGCTGTTCGTCATTGGCGTCGAGATTGACGAACAGGTCGAAGACTTCGTCCAGCACTTCTTCTGCTCGGCCATCGGGACGGTCAATCTTGTTGACGACGACGATTGGCTTCAGACCGAGCGCGAGCGCCTTGCCGGTCACGAATTTGGTTTGCGGCATCGCGCCTTCGGCACTGTCGACGAGCAGGATCACACCGTCGACCATCGACAGGATGCGTTCCACTTCGCCGCCAAAGTCGGCATGGCCCGGGGTATCGACGATATTGATCCGCGTGCCTTTCCACTCGACGCTGGTGCACTTGGCGAGAATCGTGATGCCGCGTTCTTTTTCGAGATCGTTCGAATCCATCGCCCGTTCCTCGACGCGCTCATTGTCGCGGAAGGTGCCGGATTGGCGGAAAAGCTGGTCAACCAGCGTGGTTTTGCCGTGATCAACGTGCGCAATGATTGCGATATTGCGAAGGGACATATTAAATTCTACCGTAAGAAGAGGAAAGGGCGGCCATAGGCAAAGCCCCGATGTTGCCGCGCCCTTAGCCTGTTTGGTGCTGCACCGCAACATCAGAAAGCTTGCCAAATCGCATCAGGCCATCCATTTGGCGCGATAATATGCAAACCCTCCGCCTGATCCTAACCGACAGATTTATCTGGCTGCTCAGCGGAGCGGTCCTTCTGGCAACGCTCGTACCAGTACAGGGGCCAGCGAAGGAAATCGCCGGGATATTGTTCAACGCTGGGATCTTTGCAGTATTCCTGCTTCATGGAATCCGTCTGGAACGCCATGAAGTGAAGGCCGGGCTTGGCAATATCCGCTTGCAGGGGACAATATTCGTCTGGGTCTTCGGTGCGATGCTGATTATCGGCCTGCTGCTTTCCAAGCTGCTGGATCAGGTCCTGCCTGCCGATGTTGCACTGGGGTTCCTGTTTCTGGGCGTGCTGCCGTCCACCGTGCAATCGGCGACCAGCTATTGCGCTATTGCGAGAGGAAATGTCGCGGCCTCGGTTGTTGCCAGTGCGTTGATAAATCTGGTCGGCGTGTTTCTGTCACCGCTGCTGTTCGCATTGCTCGCTCGCGCCGCCGGGGTGGAAATAACGTCGGAAACCATCGTCAAGCTCGCCGTCATATTGGTACTGCCATTTCTGCTTGGCCAGGCCTTTCAGAACTGGCTGCGACCCTGGGTCATGCGGCACAGGGACCTGACCGGCTGGATCGATCGCGGCGCGATCGCGCTGGCGGTCTATGTTTCCTTTTCCGCCGCCATCATCGCCGGCATGTGGAGCCGGGTCAGCGGCGCCGAGTTCGGCTGGCTGGCCGCGGCCCTGCTGCTCTGGCTCGGGCTGGCCTTTGGCGGGACCTGGTTGCTGGGTGGCTGGATGGGCTTTGCGCGCGCGGACCGGAAAACCCTTATATTTTCAGGCGGGCAGAAAAGTGTCGCCATCGGCGCGCCGCTGGCGGCTATCATCTTCGCGCCCGAACGCGCCGGCCTGGTGATATTGCCGCTGATCTTCTACCATCTTGCCCAGCTATTTCTCTCCGCGCCGATTGCTGTGCGATTGGCCGATGAGACAGCTTCCGAAAAGCCCGAGACACTATAATTCTCGCAGGGCCCTCGCCGGCTTCGCCGACAACACCGGAATCGATCCCAGTAACCCGATGCCCAGCGTGACAATTGCGCCGATGGCGAGCGTCAGCAGCACGATCCCCCAATCCGGTTGCCACGTAAACTCGAAAATCTGGGTGATGACGAACCAGCCGGCCAACAGGCCGAGGCCCAGCGCCACTGCCGACAACAGAAACGCCAGCAGGGCATATTCGATCGCCTGAACCGTCAATATCTGCGACCGCGTTGCGCCGAGCAGCTTCAATATCACGCTGTCATAGACCCGAGCCTGGCGTGAGGCGGCAATGGCACCGATCAGCACCGCGATACCGGAAAAGATCGCAATCGATGCGGCCGCGGCGATGGCGGTCGCCATCTGGTTCAATATGTCACCGATCTGGGAAGCGATTTCCTTGACCTTGACCATGGAGATGGACGGAAATTCCTGCGGCAATATGCTGAGCAGGCGATCTTCCATTGCCGTATCGATCTGGATGGTAGCCGCGACATTATGCGGCACATTGGCGAGCACGCTGGGGGGAAATACCAGCACATAGTTGAAGCCGAAATTGCGCCAGTTGACCTTGCGGAAAGAGGCGACCCTGGCGGGAATTTCCACGCCCAGCAGGCTGATGGTCAGACTGTCTCCGATCTTGAGTCCCAAGGCTGCGCCCTGTTCTTCATCGACCGAAACCAGCGGCGGTCCGTCATAGTCCGCATCCCACCATTTACCAGCCACGATCTCGCTGCCTTCGGGAATGGTCGCACTGTAGGTGAGGCCCCGGTCGCCGCGGAGCACCCAGGCACCTTCCGGCAATGTCTCCAGTTCGGAGACCCGCTGGCCCCCGAATTCGGTGATCGTGCCGCGGAGAGTCGGCACGATATTGATTTCTGCATTGCTCGCGGTTTCGGCAACCTTGGCCCGAAAGTCGTCGGCGCGTTCGACGGGGATATCGAGCACAAAGAAGCTGGGGGCGTCGCGGGGTACCGTCGAGCGGATTTCATTGGTCAGGCTGGTCTGGATCGCGGCAAGTGTCGCGAACAGGGTCAGCCCGAGGCCCAGCGCGACGACCAGCTGCCCGGTCTGGGTGCCGGGTCGATGGAGGCTGGTCAGCGCAAGACGCAACAATGGATGTTTCGGCCGCGGTGCCTTGGTCGCCAGCCAGCGGATCAATCCACCCAGCCCAGCCAGCAATACCAAGATTGCTGCGGCAGCACCGATGAAGGATGCGGAAAATAGTGGTTCGTCGGCGGTGCCCACCGCAAGCGCAATGATGGCGGCAATGGCCAGGCCAACACCGATCCAGCTTTGGCGGTCAATCTGTCGCCACGAGCGGCCTTCTCCCCGGATGATGCCGGCAGCAGGTATGGTCTTGGCCCGCGACAGGGGCGGCAGGGCAAAGATAACGGCAATCAAAAGCCCATAAAGGGCGCTGACCAGCAGCGGGAGAGGATAGAGGGAAAATTCAGGCTTGATCGGCAGAACATCGCCGGCGAGCTGAATGATCGCCAGCGGAGCCAGTGCGCCAATCGCCAGGCCAAGAATGATCGCGCCCAGGGCGACCGCCATGATCTGGATCAGATAGATGCGAAAGATCATCGCGCTGTCCGCGCCGAGAATCTTGAGCGTGGCAATCGCACCCTGCTTGCCGCGCAAATAGGAGGCGACACCGTTGCCGACTCCGATGCCGGCGATCACCAGCGATGCGAGCCCCACCAATGTCAGAAACTGTCCCATGCGCTCGATGAAACGTCGCGTGCTGGGGGCACCATCGTCGCGGGTCTTGATTTCCCATGCGGCATTCGGGAATTGGCCGGAAAGCCTGTCTCCGATCACACCGGGATCTGCCGTGGGCGGCAGTTTCAGACGATATTTGCTCTCGAACAGGCTGCCGGGCTGGATCAGATTGGTCGCCCGGAGGCTTTCCAGCGAGGTAATCGCGACAGGACCGAGCGACAGGCCTTCGCTGAGCCGGTCGGGTTCTTCGGCAATTATTCCGGAAATGGTGAAACTGGTCTCGCCAAAGGCAATCTTGTCGCCCATGTCGAGCGAAAGGCGCTGCATAAGCGCAGGGGTGACATAGATTTCCAGCGGCGCGGGAGCAGAGACATTTTCCCCATTCTCCAGCGTGAAGCTGCCGTAGAGTGGATAGGTGGCATCGACGCCTTTCAGTTCAACCAGCTGCGTGTCGCTGCCGTCCGGCAGCCGCGCCATCGCCTGCATGCGAATCGTCTCGGACAGGGTGCCCTCCTGTTTGAGGGCAGCAAGTTCGTCGCTGGTTGCCTCGCGCTGGGCCACCGCTATCTCGAGATCGCCACCCAGGATCGCCTGGCCGCGATTGGCCAGTTCTTCGGTGATCGCATTGGTCAGGCTGCCAATGGCCGCCAGTGTCGCCACACCCAGCAACAGACAGACAATCAGCAAGCGCAAGCCGACAAAACGTCCGCGCAGGTCGCGCCGTGCAATGGTCCAGGCTTTGCCGAGCTCGGCCATCCTCATGCGTCGCTGTCCCTCTCGATCAGTCCGTCTCGCAACTCGATGATCCGGTCGCAGCGTTTGGCAAGCTCCGGATCATGAGTGATAATCAGCAGGGTAGCGTTGGTCGCTTTCTGCCGTTCGAAGAGCAGGGTAATGATTTTTTCGCCGGTCGTGCCATCCAGATTGCCGGTCGGTTCATCGGCGAAGATTATCGTCGGCCGGGAGGCCATCGCACGGGCGATTGCCACCCGCTGCTGTTCTCCGCCCGAAAGCTGAGTAGGATAGTGGCCCAGCCGCTCACCCAGACCCACGGCGGTGAGTTCCTGTGCTGCCACCTTGAAGGGCTGAAGCTGGCCATCCAGTTCCAGTGGCACCGCGACATTTTCCAGCGCGGTCATCGTCGGCAGCAGGTGGAAGGCCTGCAGCACGATGCCGACCCTGCCGCGCCGGGCGACCGCCAACTGATCCTCGTTCATCGTTCCAAAATCGGCGCCGGCAATATTCACCGAGCCGCGGGTGGCCCGTTCCAGCCCGGACAGGATCGCCATTAGCGAGGATTTTCCCGAGCCCGAAGGCCCGAGCAGCGCGACCGTCTTGCCCGCTTCGATCGAGAGATCGATGCCGCGCAAGATGTCGACCTTCGCGTTGCCTTCCCCCAAAGACAGCGTGACATTCACGGCTGCAATCGCGATATGGGGTTCGGTCATGGCAGCGTCGCTCGGTGCGGCGGATTTTTGGATCATGGGGGAAAGGATATCCGATGTTGAGGAATTTTATCACATATGGCGTCTCGCTGGCCTTTCTTCAACTTCTGATCGCTTGCAGCCCGGAACCCTCCGACCAAACGGCAACGATTGCCGATGCAGGGCAGGTCGATTCCACCACCGACAGCAGTGCCAAGGCGGATGCCGATGAGGCAGCGATTCTGGTCGTGGCCTTTGGTGACAGTCTCTACGCCGGCTATGGCGTCGACCAGAAGGAAGGCTTCGCACCGGAATTGCAGACGGCCTTGCAGGCAGCGGGCAAGGATGTGCGGGTGCACAATGCCGGCGTCTCGGGCGATACCACGGCAGCGGGTTTGCGGCGGATGGACTTCGTCCTCGACAGCCTGTCGCGCAAGCCGGATCTGGTCATCCTGGGCCTGGGGGGCAATGACATGCTGCGCGGTCTCAAGCCTTCGGAAACCCGCGCCAATCTTGAGGCGATGGTGAAGAAACTCCAGGAACGCGAGGTCCCGGTCATGCTCACCGGAATGCTGGCATCGCCCAATCTCGGAGCAGATTTCAGCAAGGAATTCAATGTCATCTATCCGGCGCTGGCCAAAAAATATGATGTTCCGCTCTATCCGTTCTTCATGGACGGAGTGGTCGGTCGCCCGGATCTATTCCTGCCGGATGGCATCCATCCAACCGCCGAGGGCATCGATATCATTGTCGGAAAGATGAATCCGCAGGTGGTTGCGGCGCTGGACGGTTGACCCCTGTTGCAAATGGAAGAATTGGAAGCATGTTGCACAGTTTTGCAAAAACTGTATTATTTTACTAATACAGCAGTTGAAACGCTTGAAAAGCGCGGCATTTGCATCCATTTATAGAGAAAGCCCCGCACTGGTGCCGGGGCAGGGAGGCTGAACAGCATGGCGACCGAAACAATCACCGCGACCGACGACCTGAAATTGACCCCGCCCGATCCGGTGGTTGCTGTTGCACCCGAAAAGGCCGGTGGCCTGGTGTCGATTGGCGACGAGGTTAAGTCCAAACTCGAGGAAAAAGTTGACCATTTTATCGACGATTTGATCGCTCAGGATCAAAATAGTCCCGAATTCGGCAAAAAAGTGGACCAGATTACCAATATGGGCCGCAAGGAAATCGCCGAAGCCGCAGGCCAGTCCAACCGCTTTCTGGATCGTCCGATCCGGTCGATGGACGAGAGCAGCGGGATCGGATCCGATCTCGCCGAATTGCGGCGGACGGTCGAAGATCTCGACCCTGGCAAGCGCGGCAATCTGACGACCAAGAAGAAGATTTTCGGGATCATTCCCTTTGGCAACAAGATGCGCAATTATTTTGACGGCTACAAGAGCGCGCAAGGCCATATCAGCTCGATCCTCGACCGGCTGCGCTCCGGCAAGGACGAATTGCTGATGGACAATGCGGCGATCGATGTCGAACGCAAGAATCTGTGGGCGGCGATGGGCCGGCTGGAGCAGATGATCCATGTTTCCAAGGTTATGGACCAGAGGCTCGAAGACAAGGCTGCCGAGCTGGACGCGATTGATCCGGCCAAGGCCAAGGCGATCCGCGAAAGCGCGCTCTTCTATGTCCGGCAACGCACACAGGATTTGCTGACCCAGATGGCGGTGACCGTGCAGGGCTATCTCGCGCTGGATCTGGTCAAGCGCAACAATGTCGAACTGGTCAAGGGCGTCGACCGGGCCAGCACGACCACCGTCGGTGCGCTGCGCACCGGTGTGACCGTGGCCCAGGCGCTGACCAACCAGAAGCTGGTTCTCGACCAGATCACCGCTCTCAATACCACGACGGCAGGTGTGATCGACAGCACCAGCGAGATGCTGAAGAACCAGACCGGCCAGATTCACGAGCAGGCCGCGTCGTCCACGATCCCGCTGGAAACGCTGCAGCGCGCCTTCCAAAATGTCTATGACACGATGGACAATATCGACACGTTCAAGTTGAAAGCATTGGAAAATATGAAGGCGACAGTGAATTCACTGTCCGGTGAAATCGAGAAGTCAAAGGGCTATATCGCGCGTTCCGAGGGGCAGGCGAAAGCGCAGCTGGAGGCGCCGTCCGAAAATCCCCTCTCGTCGCTGGAGGTTTAGAGACCAGTGCCCGAATCCAATCAGCAAATTTACGATGGCGCAGCGCGGGCGCTTCGCGATTCCCAATTCCGCCGGTCAATCGGCCATCGTTCACACAAGCTGAAACAGGGCCATTTTTTCAAGAAACTGGGCCGTGCCGCCTTGTGGACCGTGGGCGTGCTGGTCGGTGCCAGCATCATCGGCGGCATATTGAGCGGCATCGGTTTCTGGGGCGTGATGATTTCTGCCGGGCTGATCGCCGGCGGCATCTGGGCGACGATGAAATTTCCCCAGATGAAAATGCCGACGCCGGAGACGATCCTGAAGTCCGATCTGAAATCTCTGGCCGGCAAGACCGAAATCTGGCTGGAAAATCAGCGACCGGCGCTGCCGGCACCGGCGGTACAGATCGTCAACGGCATCGGCGTCCAGCTGGATATGCTGTCGCCGCAACTGAACAAGCTCAATGAAGGCGATGCCGCCGCCTATGAAGTGCGCAAGCTGGTTGGTGAGCATCTGCCCGAACTGATCAACGGCTATCGCGCGATTCCGGTCTCGATGCGATCCAAGAGCAATGACAGCGGCAAGTCACCGGACGAGCAACTGATCGGCGGGCTGACCCTGATCGAGAAGGAAATCGCCGGCGTGACCCAGCAGATCGCCAAAGGTGATATCGACAATCTCTCGATCCGCGGACGCTATCTCGAACTCAAATATGACAAGAATGCCGAAGCCGAATAGATCGGCCGGAAGCATTCTTCTTGCACACCGAGTGGCTGACCGGTCCGCGCTAAGCGGGCGGACCCTGGGTCAGTTGCTGGAAAACCGAAAGACGATCAGCGACTTGCCAGTGCCCGGTCAAACGGTCTCCATCGAACCCGTATATCGTCAGGCCGGTCATGGTGATTTTCCGTCCTGTTGTCGGGATTCCGGGAATATCTCCGAGATGGGTTCCTGACCAGGTCCAGGCCACGGCAATTTCATTGCCTTCCTCAACCATTTTCTCGACATGGAAAATCTGATCGGGGGCCATCGCCCGCGACTGGACGAGACGATTTTTGAAGCCTTCGACGGAGAGTGTCTGTCCATCCCATGGGTCGCCGGGGTCATTGCGGATGCTGTAGCTGTCTGCCAGATATTGATCGACAGCGTCGACTTTGCCATCTGTCCATACATCCTTGAGAAAATCGGCAAGTATCTGCTTGCGGGGTGACTGTGCGCTTTCCATCATCATAGCTCCAATATCATATGCGGTTCACCATTTGACGTTCTGGCCGGAGAAACGCCGCTATGGTCAACCGTACAGTTCAAGCGCCTGCGGAAATTGGAAAAGGAATCAAAGGTCACCACATCGATCGCCCGTTCCAGCTGGATCGACACATGATAGAGCTGCCCCAGCCGGATCGTCCGAATGGCGGCGACCTCGCCCTGGAACGCCTGTCCCAGATATCGCCCGCTGACGGTGTCACCCAGGCTCAGTTTTTCAAATGCGGGACGGTTGGAGGCGGAGGCGTGAAGCGTATTCCAGTCCTTGAAGCCTCTTTGATGCGCAATCATTTCAAGCGACTTGCTATGCGATATCGGCGCAGAGTCGGTTGCCGTTTCCGCCCGCAAACGGCGAGCCTGCTGTTTCAGTTCCTTGAGCGAAAGGGTTTTTTGTCGAAGGGAATTCATATCATATCTCATTCAATACAAAATATGCTTCGTTATAATGGTGCCTGCATTGCCATCCTGAAGCATGTTCTGGACATGACGAGATGTTTTTTTACGGGGAACTTCACCAAGACTATTGTCTGCAGGCGGCGGGTGTCCCAAACCACCTTCTGAATATTGCCAACCCGTTATCAAGTCAACAGGCTTCATGCGCTGTTCGGGACAAACCATTGCAGATATTGCGAAAGCAAAATCCCGAATTGCATTGGTTGCTGGCGGGATTGCAACGATCGATCCTTCTCCAAATCGACAGTATCCTTGTCACCAGTAAAACCTATTCTTCCCCAAACGCCATTGACAGATTGGAGAGGATCGGATGAGCCGGATATCGAAATTGCCGCCGGAGGAATGGGACTCCCGGATCAGGGATGCCGTCAATCCGGATGCTGCCACCGACCTCGAACAGGGACTGGTCCGCTATTTTGCCCATTGCCCGGAACAGGCCCTGGGCCTGATGCAGTTCGGCAGCGCGCTCAAGCGGGGGCGCAGTCTGCCGGAACGGCTGGTCGAACTGGTCCGGCTGCGCATCGCCTTCTTCAACCAGTGCCGCAGTTGCATGGCGATCCGCTATACCGACGCGGTAAACGACGGTGTTGATGAAGGGGCGGTCTGTTCGCTCGAGAAACCACAGGAAGCGAATAATCTCAGCGATGCCGAAAAAGCGGCGATCCATTATGGCGAGCTGATGGCCACCGATCATCTGGCGATTGATGATGCCGTTCATACCGGTTTGCGAAAGCATTTCAGTGAAGCACAAATTGTCGAACTGGGTATGACTTGTGCCTTTTTTGTCGGCTTCGGCCGGCTGGCAGCGACCTTGCATATGGTCGATGAACTGCCCGAGGCGTTCCAGAAGGCCGAGAGCATTGCGCCATGGGGCGAAGAAAAAATTCAGGTGCGTTAGGGAGAAACATCATGGCGACCAAGTCCGATCTCGATATCAATCTGCTCGATGCGGAAACGCAGCAATGCCCTTATGACGCCTACAAGACTTTGCGTGAGGAAGCGCCGGTCTACAAGCAGCCGGGCACGGATATCTATGTCATCACCCGTTACGAGGATGTCCGCCGGGTGCTGCTGGATCCGGAAGGTTTCTCCAGCAGCCCGAAGAAATTCGCCTCGTTCGGCAAGACCGGCAGCACCGAACGCCAGCAGCTGGTGCAGCAGCGGTTCGAAGAGAATGGCTGGGTTCCCGAGCCGACCCTGTCGAGCCGCGACGATCCCAATCACAAGCAGATGCGGGCGATGTTCAACGAGGCGTTCAAGCCGAGCAAGATCAAGACCATGGATCCGCTGGTCGAAACTTTGGCCTATGAACTGATCGACGGCTTTATCGCCGATGGCGAGTGCAACTGGGTCAGCCAGTTCGCGGTGCCGCTGCCGCTCTATATCATCGGCGAGCAAATGGGTGCGCCGCGCGAGGATATGTGGAAGATCAAGCGCTGGACCGATGCCTTTTTTCACCGGATATCGATGATGCTGGACGAGGAATCCGAGCGGGAAATGGTCGACCGCGAGATCGAGGGGCAGCATTATTTTCATCCGATTTTCGAACGGCTGCGGGCCAATCCCGACGACAGCCTGCTCAGCGAACTGGTCAACCGGGTGATCGAGGAATGGGGCCGGCCGCTCAACGACAATGAGCTGCACGCCGAGATGATGGCGGATACCTTTGTCGGCGGCAGCGAGACCACGACCAACGCGCTGGCATCGGGCATCCGGCTGCTGATCGAGAACAAACATGTCTGGGAGCAGCTGAAAAGCGATCCGGACAGATATATGAAGACCTTTGTCGAGGAGGTGGTACGCCTTGAATCGCCGGTCCAGAGCCTGATGCGCTTTGCCGCCGAGGAAGTCGAGATGCACGGGGTGACAATCCCCAAGGGTTCCCTGCTCAATATCCGCTATGCTGCGGCCAACCGGGATGAAAGCGTGTTCGAATGCCCGGATAAAATCGATCTCGAACGCAAGCGCGCGGGGGCGCATATGGGCTTCGGCTCCGGTGTCCACCATTGTCTCGGCGCACCGCTGGCCCGCCGCGAACTGATCTGGGGTTTTACCGCTGTGGTCGACCGGTTCGAGGACATGTGGTTTGTCGAAGGCAAGAATGACTTTGCGATTCACCCGCATTTCCTGCTCCGCTCGCTCAAGGAACTGCATATCGGATTTACCCCGAAGGCGACCTGAATTCAGCCTTGGTGCCGGTTCAATAGCATGACCGAAAAATGCGATTCTCCGCCCGGGTGATCACGCATCCGGCCCCATGGCACTGCAACAAAGCCGAACCGGTAAATTGATTCCGCCGTGAACCTTCTCGCGTACGCCGCGTAGATTTGGGAGAGCAACAGCCCCCAATGGAAGGAGAAAGCCATGAAAGACCTGCAACTCGGCAAGAATGGCGAGCCGCGCCAGACCGCGACCGGCAAGGACGATATTATGACAACCCAGCAGGGGGTGGCGATATCCGACGACCAGAACAGCCTGAAGAGCCATGCCCGCGGCGGGACGATGCTGGAAGACCAGATCATGCGGGAAAAGATTTTCCATTTCGATCATGAGCGGATCCCGGAACGCGTTGTCCATGCGCGCGGCTACGGCATCCACGGCCATTTCGAACTGACCGAGGCCATCCCCGAACTTTCCAGCGCCGATATCTTCCAGCGGGTCGGCGAAAAAACTCCCTTGTTCTGCCGCTTCTCCACCGTGGCCGGCAGCAAGGGATCGCCGGACGTGGCCCGCGATGTGCGCGGCTTTGCCGTCAAATTCTATACCAAGGAAGGCAATTGGGATCTGGTCGGCAACAATATCCCGGTCTTCTTCATCCAGGATGCGATCAAGTTCCCCGACCTGATCCATTCGGTCAAGCCGGCACCCGACCGCGGCTTTCCGCAGGCCCAGAGCGCCCATGACAATTTCTGGGACTTCGTCTCGCTCAGCCCGGAATCGATGCACATGATCATGTGGGTCATGTCCGACCGGGCCATCCCGCGCTCGCTGCGTTTCATGGAAGGCTTCGGGGTCCATACATTCCGTCTGGTCAATGCCGATGGCAAGTCGCACTTCGTCAAATTCCACTGGAAGCCGAAGCAGGGCATGCAGTCGGTGGTCTGGAACGAGGCGCTCAAGATCAACGGCATGGACCCCGATTTCCATCGCCGCGACATGTGGGATGCCGTGGACTCGGGCGACTTCCCGGAATGGGAACTGGGCGTACAGGTGTTTGACGACAAGTTCGCGGACGAATTCGAGTTTGATGTGCTCGACCCGACCAAGCTGATCCCCGAGGAGCAGGTGCCGGTGCGGATTATCGGCAAGATGGTGCTCGACAATAATGTCGACAATTTCTTCGCCGAGACCGAGCAGGTCGCATTCTGTACCCAGAATATCGTGCCCGGGATCGACTTCACCAACGACCCGCTGCTGCAGGGACGGAATTTTTCCTATCTCGACACGCAGCTGAAGCGGCTGGGCGGACCGAATTTCACCCATATCCCGGTCAATGCACCGAAATGTCCGGTGCGCCATTATCAGCAGGACGGGCATATGGCGATGCATAACCCCAAGGGACGCGTCAATTACGAGCCGAACAGCTGGGACGAAGGCGAGGGGCCGCGCGAAGACCCGGCCAAGGGGTTCAAAAGCTATCCCGAGGAGGTTTCCGGGACCAAGCAGCGGGTGCGCTCGGACCTGTTCGCCGATCATTACAGTCAGGCGCGGCAATTCTATATCAGCCAGACGGAAATCGAGCAGGACCATATCGCCAGCGCGATCACCTTCGAACTGTCCAAGGTCGGCAAGGCGGAGATCCGCGAGCGGATAGTCGGCCATCTGCGCAATATCGACGATGATCTCGCCAAGAATGTCGCCGATGGCATCGGCCTCGAAAAGCTGCCCGAAAAGATCAAGCCGGCGCGCAAGCCGGTTCACGATCTGCCGGTATCGGATGCGCTCAGTATCCTGAAAAATGCGCCCGACAGTTTCTCGGGCCGCAAGCTGGGCATCTATATCGCCGAGGGCGGCGACGCCGACCTGGTGAAGGCGCTGAAAAAGGCGGCGAAAGAGGCCGGTGGCAAATGCGCGATCATCGCGCCGCATATCGCCGGGGCAAAATTGTCCGACGGCAAGATGATGGCGGCGGACGAGAAGATCGATGGCGGTCCTTCGGTGGTGTTCGACGCGGTGGCGCTGGTCATGTCCGAAGAGGCCGCCAACAAGCTTGCAGCCAACAAGCCGAGCCAGGATTTCGTCAGCGATGCCTTCGCCCATGTCAAGTTCATCGGCTATAGCGAAGGCGCGATGCCGCTGCTCAAGGCCGCCGGGATTGCCGACAAGATCGATGATGGCGTGATCCAGATCGATGCCAGGAAGGACGCGGCGGAATTCCTGGAACAGTGCCGGAAATTGCGCTTCTGGGACCGGGTTTCCGGATGACAGCAGCAGTCCCATCGGACTGAGCCGTCTCCAACATGCTCGCGGTCAATATCGCCGCGGGCCATGGCATGGATATCGAGCGAGATATCCATTGCCAGAAAACAGGACCGGAACAGCCCCCACTGTCCCGGTCCCTATTTGATCAACGGGAGAAGGTTGATCAGAACTTGAAGGCGGCCTCCACGAAGATCTGGCGACCCCGGTTCTGGGTAACCACGCGGTCATCCCCTCCGGGAGGCAGGAACGGACGATCGCCGACCGTATTGGCCCAAAGCTTGTCGGTCAGGTTGACGCCGATCAGCGACAATTTCCACTTGTCCTCGGGATCGCCGATCGAGACCGCTGCATCGAGCGCGACGTAACTGTCCTGGACAAAGTCGTTGAAATTATTGTTGCCGGCGAAATATTTGCTGCTGTACGAGGCGTTGCCGTTCAAGCCAAATTCCAGCGCATTGCCCAGCGGAACCACCAGATCAAAGGCGATGTTCCCTGACCATTTCGGCGCCCGCGCTGCGGTCCGGCCGTTCAGGTTCACGTCGTCTGCATTGCCGGGAATGCCGTCCGGATCCTGCGAAATGAACGTGTCGGTAAACTTGGCGTCGGTATAGCCAAGGGCACCGGAGAAACCGAGGCCTTCCAGCGGCGTCTGCCAGGACCAGTCCACGTCAAATCCCTTGGTCGTGAGCTCGCCCGCGTTGATGGTGAGGAAGCGAACAGCCGAGCCATCGAAATTCTGCACCTGCAGATTGTCGAAGACAAAGTAGAAGGCAGCCGTATTCACGCGGAACGCGCCATTGCCAAAGACCGCCTTCATTCCGACTTCCCCGCCCTTGGCGGTTTCCGAACCGAAGATGACCGAGTCGAGCGCGGCCTGCCGCTGCGCCTCGGTGCCAAAGCCGGGGGTCACGAATTGCAGCGCCGCCGTCGGCAGGATGCTGTTGTCGACGCCGCCGGATTTGAACCCGGTCTTGTAGGAAGCATAGAAGTTCAGATCCGGGGTGGCCTGATATTTGATCGTGACTTCCGGCGAAATATTGCTGTCCGAAAATTTGATCGGGCCGGTCTGAAAGCCTTCCGGAACCACCAGGCCGATGCCGCCGACAATTCCGTTGAGGAAGGTCAGGGCATTGTGGAGAAACGGGAAGGAGGTTCTGTGGACCTTCTGTTCATCGGTCCAGCGCACGCCGCCGGACAATTCCAGCTGGTCGGTAATATCGAAACTGGCGCTGCCGAAGAATGACAGGGCCTCGCTCTTGGTTGCCCGGTTTGCCACCCAGTCGAAGCCGACTCCCCGGGAATCGGGAAACAGGAAGGTGCCGATGAAGGCGTTCTGGGACGTCTGCAGCGGCTGGCTGCGGCTTTCCCAGAAGGCGCCGACCATGAAATCAAGCGGGCCGTCAAAGTCGCTGGCGAGCCGGAACTCCTGGCTATATTGCTGCAATCCGTCGGAAAAGGGTGCCGGCAATCCACCGGGGTCGCCGTTGGGCAGGATTCCGACATAGCTGAACTGGTCCAGATGCTCGTTGTCCAGATCGAGAATTCCGGTCACCGACGACAGGGTCAGATGGTCATTGAGCTCCAGATCCATCGCAAGGCGCATGAAGAAGGTGTTGGTTTCATTGTAGGATTGGCCCGTGTAGCGGTCCGCGCCGGTTGTCCCCGGCGCGATGATCCGCAAGGCGGGATGACCATCGGGATGCGGATAGAGCCCGTCCTGGATGTCGCACACGGCGTTGGATGCAATGGATACGCCGGACAGCGCCAGGAAGACATCGTCGGCAACGCCGTTGGCACCACAGCTGATGTCTGAATGGCCCAGCAGGCTGTCGCTCTCATTATGGTTATAGTTGAGCTTCAGATTGGCGGAGAAGCGATCCGACGGATCCCATTGCAGCGTCATGCGGCCGACGAAATTCTTGAGGCCCTTGCCGCTGTTCGCGAATATCGAGGGCGTCCCGGCCTCCAGCTCGACATATTTGTCGATATCCTGATATTGCGCGGCCACGCGAATGCCGAGCGTGTCGCTGATCGGACCGGAAATATATCCGCCGACCGTATAGCCTTCTTCCTCAAATTCGTAGGACGCCTTGCCGCCGATTTCCCATTCCTGGGTCGGGTTGGCGGAGCGGACCGAGAATACGCCGGCGGAGGCGCTCTTGCCGAAGAACAGAGATTGCGGGCCTTTCAGAACGTCGATCTGCTCGACGTCGAAGAAGGAGGCCTGCACCAGGCGCATGGTGCTGATCGATACGCCGTCGAAATCAAAGGCAACGGCGGAGTCAAAGGCGGCCGAGATATTGGTCGTGCCGACACCGCGCAGGCTGATCTGGCCGCCGGCACCCGATCCTCCGACCTGTACATTGAGGGCCGGAATCCGGCTGACCACGTCGGCCACTTCGTTGACCTGATATTTGTCCAGCGTTTCGCTGCTGATCGAAGTGACGGTGACGGGTGTTTCCTGCAGGGTTTCATTCTGTTTGCGCGCGTTGACGATGATGACCCGGCTGTCCTCCTCCTCCTCCACCGCTTCCTGCGCGAAGGCGGGCGTGACGAAACCGGACATGGCCAGGCTGGCGGCGGTTCCCATCAGGAGCCATCTTGCCGACCGGGCGATGGATATGGATTCCTGACGCTGCGAATGATGTTGCATGTTATTCTCCCCTGTTCCTTCGCCATCTCACCGTGCGAAGCCTCCGGATGTGCCGGTTTTTCAGGCATCATCGAACTTGGAGAATGACCGGAGCGAGCCGAATATTCCACTGGCCAAAAGGTCAAGAAACACTGCTATTCGAAATTTCGCGACGGCTGCTCCGGGATGGACCATTCTACGGAAACCGTTGCGCGAGCCCTCAAAGCGGTTCGGCCGGCGCAATCTGTCTCCGTCGCCGTCCTACCGGCACCTTCTGCGCCTGGCCGGAACGGCAGCCATCCCAGTCATCGGCGCAGGTCAGTAACTGTTGCCCAGATAGCCCAGTTGCGTGGCCTTGAAGACCGTCTGGGTCCGGTTGACCGATTGCAGTTTTTCGCCGGCACGGCTGATATGATAGCGCACTGTCGAGCGGCAGACAGAGATGATCTCGCCAATCTCCTCGTCGGTCTTGCCGATCGATGCCCAGCGGATGCATTCCGCTTCCCGTCTGGACAGGCGGCAATTGGAAGTGATGTGGCGTGGCTTTCGCGACACCGACACATAGCCTGAAATCAGCCGCCTGGTCAGCGTCCCGAAAAGATTGCCATATTTTCCAAATTGCCGGGAAAAATCGCCGGGATGATCGCCGATCCAGGGAAAGCTGTTGGCCGATATCTGGCCGAAAGGCAGGTGCACCGGCACGATGATCAGATGACTGTGCCGACCATTCATCTTGCTCATATTGGCAAAATAGCTGGTGACATCGATGTCATCGAGAAATTCATTGGCTGCTGCGCCATGAAATCCGCTTTCATCGCACCAGAATGGTTCGCTCTCGTAACGGCAGGCACGCGGGACCGGCGAATGCAGCGCATATTGCGCGTCCTGCCACCATCGCTCGCGCCGTTCTACCCAGCCGAAAATATCGGCATTGAGCGAATTGCCGTCCGCATCGATCATCGGTCTGCGGGAAGATATGTCGGCGCATAGCGCCGCCCTGAACCCGTTGTTCCGGGCGATATCGTGGAGAAAGCAGGCCGCCCCGCGAATGTCGTCTGTCGTCCGGATCGTCACATTTTCCAGAAGCTCGTCCCAATCGGAATGGCTCCCGATATCACCTGCTCTGGTCAGCCTGTTTGCCACGAAATTTCCTCTCCCGAAGATAGGCGCGGCCGCAAACAGGAACTCTCCGTTCTCTCTCTCCCGGCCGGCAATCTGCGCACTAGGCCATATTCTCGAGCGGATGATCCACTCTCATTAATGGCAAGACAATGAAAAGCGCGAATATCACCTGGCGACCGGGTGCCAGGCATGGAGCCAACCGGTGGTTGCCCGGCCGTTGCCAGAATGATGGCCTGAAGGAGAAATATTGGATCCCCCGTGAGGATTCGAACCTCAATTAACGGAGTCAGAGTCCGTGGTAATATTGCACAAAATATAGGGTTAGGGCAGGCATGTTGCATCTATGTTGCAAGCAGTGGGGGAGTTGGAGCCGGATCTTCCCATCACGTATAGGATACATCGTTGCAAAGGTGGCCATGAATGCGAGTCAAGATCATTTGCGCTCAGGCGAATTCTGTCCGCTTCGCGGCCTCATTTCGGACAGAGCAGCTCGGTTTATTGCTTCCCAGTTGCCGACGCTCGTCATGGCTATTCCGGCCAAGCAGAAACACAATGGAAATTTTCCAATATGATTGGCCAGCACAAAACCATTGTCATGGAATTTGGGTGCCAAAGTCGGTCCGAAGCGGTCTCCTGGCCCAGAAACAAATCTGGGCGGGAAGTCGACTTCAACCAAAATCTGCTTTCCGACAACATAGCGCACCGGAAATCGTACCGGCAAGGATGGCTTCTATCGCATTGAGGGCTTAGCTCACAGGCGGGTATATCTTACTCAAAAACAATCGATATCTTTACTTCTTGAATTATAGCATATGGCAGCATCATTGACTTTGCCAAGGGCGGTTATCTCGGGGTGGGTTTGAAGGGTGGTTCAAGTGATCGCTGAAGCATTGCAGCATCGTTCCGGGCGAATAATCGCCTTATGCAGAATCGCGCTGGCGCTGCTTTTTATATTTGCATTATGGCTGGATCCTGCCCAGCCTGTACGGGATTCCTCACTCGGCTATACACTGCTGGCCGGTTATCTGGTCATCGGGATTGCGCAGCTGGTGACAGCCTGGCGCAATTGGTGGGCTGATTTTCACCTCGCGCTCCCGGCATTTGTGCTCGACACGCTTGTCTTTCTCGGCGCCGTCTATTTCACCGAAAGCCTCCACGACGACTTTACCAGCCCATTCCTCGCTTTCTTCGCCTTTCTGATGCTGGCCTCGACAATCCGCTGGAACTGGCGGGCGACGGCATGGGTGGCAGCGGCCATCTGTTCGCTCTATTTTGCGGTCGGTCTCCTGATGGAAATGTCCGCCGTGGAATTCGATATCTACCGTTTTGTCCGGCGCTTTGGTTACATGATCGTGCTGTCGCTGGTGTTGATCTGGTTCGGACATGATCGGCGCGTGACCGTCCTGCCATTTCATCCCAAGGATCAAGATCAAGGCAGCGACCCGCTCCTTCTCGCAGCAGCCGTCCGCTACGCCGCCCTAGTTGCCAATGCCAAAGGCGCGGCAATCTTGTGGGAATATGATGAAGAGCCGGAAAGCTTGATTGTCCAAACCGGCATGCCCGGCGGAGCGCCCGTCGGTGTTGCGCCCGGCCGCCTTGGTAGTGACCACTTGAGCGATGGCGGCTCTTCTATTTTCGATCGCCGGCGCGCAAGACAATTGTGCAGGACCAGCGCTGAACAGCTGTCGGCGCGTCGTCTGGAACAGCTTTCGCCACTCGCAGCCTATCTTGATATTTCTGAGGGGGTGGAGGTGCGGTTGCCGGCGGCGTCGGGCCGGGGGCAAATCATATTATATGGCATTCCGGGCATGTGCGTGGACGATCTGGCTTTGAGCGAGGCCATCGCAAGCGAAATTGCCGCGAAAATCGACAATCAGGCGTTTACCCATTTGGCGCAGAGAGCACTGCTCGAGCGGACGCGCGAGGCCATTGCACGGGATCTGCATGACAGCGTCGCACAATCACTTTCTGCCGCTTCATACCGGCTGGAAGCGTTGCGCAACTGGATCCATGCCGGCAACGATCCCGATTCCGAAATCACCAGTCTCAAGCAAGCCTTGCATAGCGAACAACAGCATGTTCGAGGATTGATCGCTGGGTTGCGGCGCGATAATGCTGGCGAGGGAAGAAGCAGCCAATTTGAGCGCAGCGACCTTGGTGCCGATCTAAAACGGCTATTGATCGACCTGGCCAGTTTTTGGCGCGTTGAGACACGGCTCGACAAAAGTGGCGACCCCAATAGCGTGCCGCTTTTCTATTCGCATGAGGTCCAGCAGATCGTGCGAGAGGCAATCGCGAATGCCGTGCGCCACGGCGGAGCAACAACAATCACCTGCGCGTTGCATTTTCGTGCCGACCGCTTGCATATCATCATCCGGGACAACGGCAGCGGCATGGATGTCGAAAATATGCCGATGGGTCCACGCTCGATACGGGACCGGGTCACTGATTTGGAGGGAAATATGCATTGCGACGCAGGTACGGACGGAACCACGCTCGAGATTGCGATACCGCTGGGCATGGCACAATGATTTCCGTGTTGATCGCAGATGACCATGCCTTTCTTCGCACGGGCGTGGCGGCGGTGCTTCGCGGTTCGCGTTTTGAAATAGTGGCAATGGCGAGCAACGGCATAGAAGCGTTGGCCGCGATCGAGGCCCACGACCCGATGATCGCGATATTTGATTTGCGCATGCCGCTGATGGACGGGCTGGGGGCGCTTCAGGAATTGCGCCGCCGGGGCGATGCCAGGCCAGTGGTCCTGCTTACCGCCGAACTCAGCGACCAGCAGTTGATCGAGGCAATAAAGGCCGGAGTGAATGGCATCCTGATGAAGGATGGAGCAGAAGACAAGCTACTGACATGCCTGGACGCCGTCTACAGCGGAAAACGTGCGATCGACCCCGATATGGTTGAAAGAGCGCTGCTGTTGTCGATCAACGGCTCCCCTCGCAGTCCACTCGATGGGTTGGCACCAAAAGAAGCGAAAATCGCTGCACTGGTCGCACGAGGCATGCGCAATCGGGCAATTGCGGATGAACTCGGCATGACCGAAGGCACGGTGAAGGTATATCTCCACAATATCTACGAGAAACTGGGTCTTGAGAACCGGACCGGACTGGCATTGCTTATCCGCGATCAGCCAATCAGCGGAACTACTATCGAAAGTTAGTTTCGAATCATCCTTAAGATAACTGCAACCATATTTCCGGTTGTTTTAAATGGATACCAGAAATCGGATCGAGTCGTTCGATTTGGTGCTTTTTACGGATGGTTTTGCGTCATTGCGACGGGAGGATGTTTCTTGAACGTGAGGCATAAAATTCTGGTGGGCGTTTTGGCTGCGTTGGCTGTCATGGCTGTTACGCCTGCGAAGGCACAGACCACTGCCTATGCCCCGGGACAAGGTGCACCTAATCAGATTACACTGAACATTCCGGTCAGGGCTTCGGTTGGCGGGCGATGCGGATTCGCGACGGCACCCTCAGGCACTTACAATCAGCCGAATTTCGATGTGAACGGGCTGCTCAATGATTTCACTTTCCAATTGGACTGCACCGGCCCTTCGCGCGTCGCGGTGGTATCGGCCAATGGTGGCCTGACAATCGCAGGGGCCGCACCAGTCGGATATGCCAATCTCGCACCTTATGATGTTACGCTCAACCTGGTCGGAGCCAGCGAAACGGTCAACGCAACCTGTGAAGTCGCGACGCTGACGTCGGGTGCGAGCTGTTCCTTTGTTGGTCCGGTATCGACGGCCCAAGGGCTGCGCCTCAATTCGACATCAGTCAACCAGACCGGGTCTTATTTACGCGTCAGCGCACCAGCTTACACCGCTGCAAATACGCTGATTGCAGGAGCATATGCCGACACTTTGACGGTAACGGTTAGTGCTGCGCCCTGAGGTTCGGGGCAAATTTTTGCGGGCCCGCCTCCGGGGCTGCGCATGATGTTGAATCGACAGGAGGCCCGACAGGTTATCGCCGGGAGTATTTGTTTAAAAGGGGCCGGTTGTCGGCACTTAATCAAGGAGTGAAGTCATGAAGAAATTACTGTTAATTGCATTGGCCGGTGGAACGGCCATGGCAATTGCCACACCGGCAAGTGCGCAAAATGTAACCGGAACCGTAGACATTACCGGAACCGTGGCACCAAAATGTCTCGTTGTTCCAGGCGCCGGCAACACATTTGGAACGACCGTCGCTCTCGGCGAGTTGGCTGCCACGGACGGTACGCTGGCAACTGATCTTGCTACCCGTTTTAGCTCAGTCGGCGGTGCGGGCCTCAGCGCGCGTGTTGTTTGCACTACCGGTGCTCCAACCATTGCTGTTGATGCGGACCCGATTGCATCGACCACGACGGCCGACATCGGTTATTCCAATACCATCGATTTTACGGCAAATGTTGCTGTAACGACGACAACCGGTGCACCTACATTCACAAATGCCAGTAGCGGCGCAGCGAGTGCAGCCACTCCCATTGGCGGACGCCTGGCGAACAACGGTAGCGACAATATCACCATCACGGCGTCTGCCTTTACGGCCGGTGCGAGCAATCCGTTGCTTGTCGCTGGTTCCTATGCCGGCAAGATTACCGTGGTGATTGCACCGAGCATTTAATTTTACCCATTCCATCCTTTTGGAGAATGTAGATGCGTAAAATTATTGGCCTTACGGCAGTGGCAATGCTTGCAGCAATGTCACCGGCGGTAGCCCAGCAAGGGCCGGTCACTGGCACTGTCGATATTGACGGCTCGGTTGCTGACCGCTGCCTCTTCACCATCGACAATGCCGTTATTTCGGTGGGTGAACTGGCACTGGGCGGTGGAGGCAGCAGCGCAGGCAGGCTGAATGCAAGCAAGCTTGTCGGGCAGACCCGGACTTTGGTGGGTTGGTGTAACGGCACTGCGGCGACCATGGATGTGGAAGCCCTGCCGCTGACCAATACCAGCTTTACCGGGACAGCACCGGCCGGGTTCGATACGCGGATTGACTATACGGCTACCGCCGTCGCCAACAGCGTATCTGCCAATGACAGTTCGATTGTGGCAGGCGCAGGGTCGACGTCCAATGTCGGCCTGTTCGCTGGCGAGGTGGATGTGACGCTGTCATCGCCTTCGTCGCCTACAAACGGTCTGCTCGTTGCGGGCGGTTATGTTGGCCAGGTGCTGGTCACGCTGAGTCCAAACATAAACTGATTACAGCCGGGGCCCGTCAGTCGGGCGGGCCCCGGTAACAACTAGCGGAGAATCTTGATGAAGAAGGTGGGATTACTGTTGATCGCGACCGTTGGTTGGGCGGGCACTGCGTCTGCTCAAGTCAGCGCTTCGGATGGCGGTAATGTTGCTGTTGATGGGAGTGTTGCTCCGATCTGTATTTTGGGAGCGCCCTCGAGGCCGACAATTGATCTGGGAACGATGACCGAAACATCTGGAACCCGAGTTGGCAAGATCGCTGCACTGCCTACGGAAACGGTCACATTACCGAATTCATTCTGCAACTTTGCGGGCTCGGCGATCACAATGACCGTCAGTGCATTGGTACGCAATGACGCTATCCCCCTGCAACCAGGCTTTGCGCGCGCCGTAAATTTTACCGCATCGGCGACCAACTGGGCTGGTTCGCCGTCGTCGGTAACAAGTTCAGCAGCGGCTGATGGCAGTAATTCGACGACAACCAATCAGGGATCTACCCAGCCTTTGCCCAAAATTGCGGACTTGCCGGTCGAACTCTCCGGTTTCAGCGTACCGGCCGATATGTTGCTGGTATCAGGGGCCTATCAAGGGGCCGTGGTAATAACGCTCGGACCGGCGGCGGGGGGGAGATAGATGACATGACCCTATCTGCACTCAAGACCATGGCGATTATATTTGCGATGGGAAGCCCCTTTGCTGCTTTTGCGCAATCGGATACTGATACCAGAGAGCTAGGCATAATCGGCAATGTCCCGCTGTTATGTGCAGGCGGTACGCTCACCGGCGGCGGAAATTTCGACCTTGGCGTTTTGATCGATACCACTACGGGGCGCCTGCGCACCGATCTGTCTGTTCCGGATCGCACTCTGATCGGATCCTTTTGTTCGACCCGTTCGACAATCAATATCGAAGCCACACCGCTTGTTGCGCAGAATTTCACGGTAGAGCCACCCGCGGGCTTTTCGCGCCGAGTAGACTATACCGCTTCCGCCGATGGTTGGACCGAAAATACTGCCTGGTTTAACACTGCGACGACCGCAAACGTACAGGCCAGCCAGACCCGAACCACTCCCTATAGTGGCGCAATAACCGTTAGCCTGTCGAATTACACCACCAATGGAGGCATCGACCGGCGATTGGTTTCTGATGCTTCCTATCTCGGCCTGGTCACGGTCACAATCACGGCGGCGGATTAGATTATGGCATTCAAGCATAACATCATGATCGCTGCGATAGCAGTTTCGGCGGCAGCGATGCCGCCGGCACAAGCCCAGACCCCGATCGCGAGCGAGCAAATGCCAGTGACCGGCAGCGTGCCCGAAGTCTGTGCATTGCAAGAGGCAAGGATGTCTCCGGGCACCCAGGAAAATTTCAGGGGTTTTAGCGGTAATACATTGCAGATAGCCGAACTTGTCGACCCGAGCACGCTGGCGGCAAATGCCGCTTCAGCGGAAATCGAGTTCGAGGCGGTATGCAATTTCCCGCACCGAGTTCGTCTGGAATCGCAAAATAATGGCCTCTGGCAGACCGATGGCAGGCAAGCCAATCCGGTCGATGGCTTTGCCTATGCCTTGCCCTATGTCGCGTCGCTGAATTGGGGCGATGTGTCCGGAAACCTCGACGCTGATGCGAACGTCCGCCGCATTGCCGAGCAACGATTTTATGTCGATCAGGCCACCGCGGGGCAGCTCCGTTTGCGTATCAATATTGATGCTGGGGCTTCCAACATCCACGCTAACGCGCCGGTTCTGGCGGGCATTTATGGCGACACGTTGCGGATCTTTCTGGAGCCAAGATAATGCATAAATTTGCAAATTCCCAATTTCTGGCACCGATTGTTCTGCTGTTGTCTGCCCCGGCGGCTGGTCAAATAATCAACGCCGGGCAGCAACGGCTCGAGATTGTCGGCACGGCACCTTCTGCCTGTGTGTTGCTGGCGCCCACGGCTGCAAATGGTATCAATGCCAGCTTTCAGTCCGAGGGTCCTGCAAATGGCGAGATCCGGATTACCCGGATGGTTGACCCTCTGACCGCAGAGCCGGTGGCCAGTTCAATTGATCTGTTGCTGCCGGTCATTTGCAACTCAGCACACCGGATGCAGGTTCGCAGTCTAAATGGCGGCATGTTGCGCGACGGCGGAAACCAGAGAAACCGGCAAGGTGGCGACAGCTTCGGTGAATTTGTCGGCTATCAGCTTTCAGTCGATTGGGCCGATCAGTCAATCTCTTCTCCCAGTGCCAATGGCGGCGGTTTGCGAGTGGATTCCGCTCGTGGCCGTGCGGGCGAAGTCGCGCTTTCCTTTGAAATGCCGGCCGGTGGCGGGCCGCTTGTTGCAGGCCGCTATTCGGATTCCGTCGTTATTGAATTTCAAGCCGCGAATTAGGGTTTTGCGTAGAGTGAGGGGACCTAAGTGAAAAGTTTCATTAAGCATCTTGTTGCAGCGATATTTGCGACAATTTTGATTGTCCAGCCGGTTGCGGCCATGACGGTCCAGCCGGTGGTGATCAATTTGCAAACCGGTGGCAGGGGCATGACACAGGTTATCACGGTTGAAAATACGTTCGCGGCACCATTGCCAGTCGAACTCCGCATTCAGGAATTGACGCTGGATGAAGATGGAGTGAAACTGACTGGCATCGATCCTGGCGATCTGCTGGTTTTTCCACCGCAAGCGTTGATTGATCCCGGCCAGACCCAGGCTTTCCGTATCCAATATGTCGGCGACCCTGATCTGGTAGCCAGCAAGCATTATTATGTCACAGTCGCCCAGCTTCCGGTCAAATTGCCGGAAGGTCAATCGGCAATCCAGATCTTATACAATTTCCAGGTTCTGGTGAGTGTCGTGCCAATGGGGACCAAACCCGACATGTCGGTCCAGAGTGCATCGGTTGGTCACAATGATTCGGGAAAACCTGTTCCGGTAATCGTGATTAGCAATGCTTCCGCCGCTCATGGTTATCTTTCAAACGGAAGACTGCGGATCGTTCAGCGAGATGCGGCAGGAAAAGAGGTCTTTACACACTCCCTTGCCGGCCCAGAGATACAGCAGACCATCGGCTTCGGTCTTGTCGGTGCAAACCAGACCCGCCGTATTACGGTGCCGCTCATACTTCCTCTCGATGGCGGAACTGTCGAAGCCAGCTTCGATCCGGAGTCTTAGATTCCCATGACCCTTCGCACTGTCTCTAAACTCTTGTTGCTGAGTGCGTTTTCCGGCTTGCTGCCCGGTCGTGCATATGCGCAAAGCCTCGACACAAGTTTCGGGCTTTCACCGGTAATCGGCTTTTCCGCAAAAGCAGCAGCCAATGTCGGTGAGAAAGCCGAAAAGAACGACTCGGAAGAACAATTCGCTCCGCCTGCTCGTTTGAGACCAGCGCTCAATACTACTGGGCGTCCGATCGCGCTTACAATTCCGGCCAAGGACGGGGCCAATTACATTGGAGACATATCGCTTACAATTCTGCCGGACGATACGCTTCAGTTCCCGACTAGACGGACATTAGATCTTTTGTCGACTATTCTTGATCCCGACAGTTTCGAAGCTCTTGAGCAGAATCTGGGAGCAAAAGAAATCCTGAAACCCGAGGATTTTATCGGGTCCGGTGTGAGCGTTTCTTACAACCCGCAGACACTGGAGCTGGATTTTACAATCCCTGCGGAACGGCGTGTCTCGCGTTCGGTGATCGTCAGCCCGCTTGACCGCAGCCGCCTAGGAGAAGTCGTCAGGCCCGCAGAATTCAGCGCTTATGTCAATATTCGTGGATCTGCGGACTATATCCATGCTGGAGGCAATGAAGGTTTTAGCAGCCCTGTTTTCTTGCTCGATGGTGCGACCCGTATCGGTGGAGTAGTTGCAGAATCGGAAGCAACCTACCAACCTGATGGATTTGGTCCTGATTTTAGACGACTAGGCTCTCGCCTGATTTTTGACGACCAGAAAAACTTGGTTAGATGGACTGCTGGCGACCTTCAGCCGATCTCGCGCGGTTTTCAGTCTACCCCTGATATTTCTGGTCTGTCGATTTTCCGATCCTACAGCGTGCTGCAACCGCAGCAGATTATCCGTCCACGGGGCGACCGCAAATTCCGGCTGGACCGCCCTTCGACGGTTGAGGTAGAGATCAACGGGCAGATCGTCCGCCGCCTGCAACTAAATCCGGGCAATTATGATCTTCGGGATTTCCCATTCACGCAGGGTGCAAATAATATCAGGCTTTCAGTGCTTGATGATGCGGGACGTTCGGAGATCCTAAGCTTCAACGTGTTCCTTGACCAGACCCAGTTGGCAAAAGGACTGAGTGAATTTGGTCTATATGCTGGAGTCAAGGCACCGCTGGGACTGAACGGTCCGAACTATTCTGATGATTTCGCGGTATCCGGTTTCTATCGCCTGGGGCTAAGTGACTTTGTCACTCTAGGAGCCAATTTCCAAGCTGACAAAAATTCGCTTCTGGTCGGGGCGGAAGGTGTATTTGGTACTTCCATCGGAACATTTGGTACCAACACCGCCTATTCCCATATTGACAGTGTCGGCAGCGGATATGCTGCGACCCTTACCTTCCAGCGGCTGATCCAGCGATCGAACGGCCAGTCCGACACTCTGAATCTATTTGGCGAAACCCGCAGTCGAAAATTCGGCTCGGTTGACAGCTTTTTTGTCAACAACCCCTATGATTTTGAAGTCGGTGGCGGCTATTCCCATGCTTTTAATGAACGTCTCTATGCCGGGTTTGATGCCCGTTATTCCCATGGCCGTGACGCTGTGCCGGATCTCCATAGCTATCGATTGAGCGCAGGCCTGCGTATCTCTCCGACAGCCAGTCTGACCGCCGATGCCCGCTATGAAAAGGATAGCAGGGGATCTCGGGTAAGCGGATTGCTCTCCTTGACGATGCGTCTAGGTCGTTTTTCGAGCGCGCGAGCCGACTATGACACACGCGACAATCGAACGCGCGCATCCTTCCAGACGCTGCACGGTCAGGGCGTTGGCTCCTACAATATTACCGCCGATGTCGAACGGTCCGACAATGGCTCCGGCTTCAATTTCAACGGCAATTATATCGCCAATCGCGCTGAACTCGGCGTCAGCCACTTCGGCACATTTCAAGAGACATTTGGCAGCAGAACCGGCCAGCGCACATCGTTCCGCCTGGGCACCTCGATAGCCATGGCCGATGGTGCGGTCTCGGTAGGGCGTCCGATTTACGACAGTTTCGCAATCATCAAACCGCATCCGAAACTCGATGTTCCGGATATTACCGTTGAACCAACGCCCTTTGGCTATACGGCAAATACGGGCTCTCTGGGAGTGGGCACCCATCCAAGCCTCAGTTCCTATTCCGACCGGACCATCACCGTCGATGCTCCCGATGCCAAGGCCGGAGTCGATTTGGGACAGGGCTCATTTCGTCTGTTCCCAGCTTACCGCAGTGGCTACAAACTTGAAGTTGGATCGGAATATTCGATAACCGCCCTCGGCTCAATGGTCGATATTGATGGCGAACCGGTATCGCTGGTTACGGGAACTGCAACCGAGCTCGGGAATCCCGAAAAACAACCGGTGACAATGTTTACCAACAGCCAGGGCAGGTTCGGAGCTACCGGCCTTGCGCCTGGCAAATGGAGGATTGAAATGCTCGACGCGAAAAAGTCGGTCTTTGAAATCGAAATTCCGGAAGATGCCGAAGGTATTGTCCGCTTCAACCAAATCACACCTGTGAGGAAATGACTATGGCGTTCCGAAAATTATTCTTGCTGCTGGGTGCCCCCCTGATCGCAATGTTCGGACCAGCCGGGGTTGCCGGCGCCGCCACATGCGGCATCATCGGCAGTGCCACTGCCTCGCCGGCTTTATACGACCCGTTTAATCCAGCGGGCCTGGCAACTACCACAGTGGTGTTGAATCTGACCCGGGTAAATGGAACAGGTGGCGAGAAGACCAACATCGTCCATTTTTTTCTCAAATCGAATAATGATGACGCCGACGGCGCTGTCATCGTGCCGATTGCGGTTACCGGTACCGTGAACACAGCGGGGCTAGGCCTTGACATTTTTTACGATTTTGCAGAAGCACCGCCAACCTACGGGCCTACCGACGCGATATTGCCATCGGCTGGAAACCGATTTCTGCGTATTGAATTCACTGGCAATAATGCGGCATCGGATACGGCCGCCGTGACGTTCAATGTATCACTTCCAGCCAATCTCGACCTCAACGCGTCTGCCAACCTGCCCTTCGATGCGATTTTCGCTTGCAGCACCACGGGCGGAGGTGGGCAAGCGCAGCAAACCGGGCAGATTAGCAATGCGGTGGTTTTTCCGATCACGGTTCTTAGTGCGCTGCAAGCAAGCTATGCCGGCACCGCGCTTGATTTCGGCGAAGTCGGCAACAAGAATACGATCGACGTTCTAGCGGCACCAGCAACCTACACAACGCCGATGATAAATCATGTCAGCGTCCGCAGTTCCGGTCCATATAATGTAACCTTGTCGTCGCAAAATGCCTATAAACTAACCTTCCCGGGTGGAAGCCTTGCAAATCCGCTGCATACGATGAATTATAAAGTGCTGTTTCTCGGCCAATCCAAAAATAATGCGAGTCCGGCTTTCAGTACTGTCACGTGTCTACGTGCGGGAGTACCAGCCTTCGAAGCAGATGCGTTATCCATTCGGGCAACGCTGCTCGAAGGCGGTGACGGCAAATTGGTTTCTCCAACCTATCAGGATACATTGACGGTTACGGTTGCACCACTTGTTGCAGGAGCGCCCTCGCAGCAAAACTGTCCCACGCTTTAGCTATAGCGGGACAATCCGGAACGAAATATTCCCACTTTCAACGCCTTTGGGCAGATCGAGAAATATTTCTCGATGCTGGATGCTTGCCCGGTTTGATTTGCTGATCCGTGCGGTTCCGGTAGATGACAGGTTGATCTTATTGCCATCAACCAGCAGCTTCGCCTGCGCAAGTGATTGGGAAAAATCTGCGTGGACCTCATAGCCATTGGGGCTGTTGCAAAATTCATTGAGCGCGCCAATACGGACTTCACCCGTAGTCGGAGCAATCATATTTGCATCAACTGTTGCGCGGCAAATTACCGGTACGAATCCGCTTATCCCAAGGGAATATCCACTGGATGTGGAAGCGATGTGAGGCGACACACCCAAAGCGGGAGCCGACACGGCTCCAAGCGCAATAAAAGCTAAAGCAATATGCTTGACCATGACATTTTCTCCATTTCTTGGGAGACTGCAAATGACATGTTGCCTTGAAGATATGGTGGATAGAAATGGTTAAAGAGATTTAAGGTCTGCTCGAACAATTGCGATTCTGAGTTGAAGTTGGCATTTTGCGGACAAGGCGGCCAAGAGTGACGCTGATTTTGCGCTCTGGAGGCCCAGCGGGCTGCTATTGGGAGATAGGGCAGAACCGGCCGATTTAACGGCTGCTTCGCATATGTCTGGCGCTATCCGGCGGCCACGGCGCTGCGTTCCAGCCCCACCAGGTGGCGCATGTTGCAGGTTAGGTTCTACATCCCGATTTTCATGGTCGCCTCGGCGATGCCGATGGTGCGGACGAACTTTCCGCTCATGGAGTTGGGCTGGCATCCGAACACATGTTCGACCCGTGCGCGGACTTTTGAGCGGGTCTTGGCGGCCTCCTGACGCGGGTCAAGCGGCTTGCCCCGGCTACCGCGCCGGTTTTAGCCACTGTGTCACACCCTGTGCTTGGGAAGATTAGCGATCGAAAACAGACAGTCAGCTTCCGGCCGAATTGTTGACGGTCTGAAATGCGCCCGCATTTCCGACATAGCAGCCCGATTCCTTAGATCCCAATAGCGGACAATCATCATGGCCATTCCGGCCAAGGGGAAACACAATGGGAATTTCACAATATGATCCAGCAGCACAGAGCCGGGTGCCATGGAACTTTGGTGCCAAAGTCGGCCCGAAGCGGCCTTTTACCGAGAAGCAAAGCTGGGCAATCAGGTTCTTTCTCGATCGCGAACAGAGACTGCGGGACATGGCCCTGTTCGATCTGGCGATCGACAGCAAGCTATGGGGCTGTGACCTTGTCCGACTCAAAATCGGCGATTTGGTCTCGGGACCGGTAATTAGAAAGCGAGCGGCAATCACGCAGCAAAAAACCGGACGGCCGGTCCAGTTCGAAATTGTTTCGGATGCCAGAGGACGCTTATTTGCCTGGTTGGAAAGGCGTGGTGGCTCAGTCGACGACTATGTCTTTCCAAGTCGGGTCGATCACACACGCCACCTGCGCACGAGACAATATGCAAGACCCGTTGATGAATGGGTTGAAGCAATGGTACGCGTAGCGGCAGAATGGATGCTACCAGGTGGCACAATCTAACTAATGAGCTGATCGACGATCTTCTCGATCCATTGCTCATTGATTGGCTGCGCCATCACGATAATGCGGGCATAAAGCGCGCCAGCCGCGAGCGAAAACAGCACGTCCCCATCACTTTCTGCCGGAAGCTCGCCACGCTTCTTCGCGCGATCGAAAATAGGTGCAACATCGTCTCGCCGGCGTTCCCATAATTGGGAGGCCAGTTTCGCAAATTCGGGTTGTTCACGGCCTGACAAGCCGGCGATGATCGCAGCCCGGCCTGTCGGGCTATCTATGAAAGCGCCGATCTGTTCCAGCATTGTAGTCAGGTCGCCGCGCAAGCTACCGGTGTCGAGAATCCTGATCCGATCCGCTGCGGTTGCTGCCAGGGCATCGGCCACCAGGAACATCGGCTCAGGCCAGCGTCGGTAGAGCGTCGCTCGCCCGACGCCCGCGGACTCCGCCACCCGCTGGAATGTGATCGCGGTAATCCCGTCCTTCTCAATTAGCGCCATCGTAGCCTCGAAGACGCGCCCGGTGATCTCGGAAGTTCGCCCTCCTGGCCGTCTGTTTGCCGTTTTGCGCACGGGTGATGCGGCCTTAGCGCTTGACATGTGTTCTCCTTAATGAGACGTTTGTCTCGTTAATAGCGATTCGGTCAAGGATAGCAAGTGCCAACCGGGCCTCAATCTGGAGAGTAAGATGGATACGGGAAAAGTCATTATCGTAGGCGGCGGGCCGGTTGGTCTTGGGGCAGCACTTGAACTTAGCCGCTTTGGCGTGCCCAGCATTCTCATCGAAAAGCACGAAAGCACTTCGTGGCATCCCAAGACCCGTAACTTCAACACACGCACGATGGAGATCGCACGCGGCTGGGGCATGGGGACCTACACGCGGCTGCGCAGCATCGATTGCCCTCCGGGCTGGAAGACACCGATCCGCTTTCTCGAAAACGCGACGGGCGAAGAATTCGGACAGATCAATTCCAAAGGCTTCGAAGGTCCGGGACCTGATGTCAGCCCGGCTGAGCCGACCATGACTTCGCAGGACCGCATCGAGGAGATCATGGTACAGGCGCTGCGTTCAAGTGGATTGGTCGATCTGCGCTTTTCGACCGAAGCCGTCCACCTGATCAAAGGGGGCGAGGCCGGCGACGACGAAGTTGAACTCGAAATACGCGATCGCCTCACCGGGGAGACCGAAACCATCACGGGCTGCGCGATGGTAGCGGCAGATGGAGCGGCGAGCCCCATGCGTGAGGCACTGGGACTTCAGCTTGAAGGCCAGAAAGCGGTCAAGCAGCTGGTGAATTGCTATTTCCGTGCCGACATTGAAAGTTACATCGGTGAGCGCAAAGGCGTACTGCTCTTCGTGCATAATGACGAGGCGATAGGCGTGCTTCAGCCGCTCGACGCCAACGGTCGTTGGCTTTCGCAGATCAATGTTGAACCGCACCAGTTCTCGCTCGAATATTTCACCAAGGACCGCGCAGCCGAATGGGTGCGTGCTGCGGCCGGTGTGCCCGATCTCGAAGTCGATGTGCTCTCGCTGGGGCTTTGGGAGCTCAACGCCACCACCGTCGATCACTTCACCAAGGGCCGCGCGCTGGTTTGCGGCGATGCCGCGCACCAATTCCCGCCGACGGGTGGCCTGGGCGTCAATACGGGCTTGCAAGGCATGCATAACGCGATGTGGAAACTGGCGCTCTTCGCGCAAGGCAAAGCCGGGTGGGACCTGGTCAGGACTTATCACGACGAACGCCGTCCGGTCTCGCAGCAGATCGTGATGCAGAGCTTCATCAATGCATCGAATGTGCAACGGATCAACGTCGCGTCGGCAACGGGTGAAGATAGTGGCCTCACCACCGAGCAGATCGTCGCGGACTCACGTCGCTACGGGAACCACTTGGGGGTAGAGTTCGGCAGCTGGTACCAGTCGAGCGCGGTAGTGCCTGATGGGACGAAACCAGAGCAGGCCGAAGATGCCTATTCCGACTACATCCCGGCCGCTACGCCCGGATGCCGCGCACCGCATGTATGGCTTGGGAAGGATGGTGACCGGCTCTCGACCCTCGACTTGTGCGGTCCATCCTTCACGCTGCTTGTAGGCGCTGACGGCGGTGCATGGGAAAAGGAAGTTGATCAGGTGCGCAAGGTCCTCGGACCTCCCATCGCGTGCTACAGGATCGGCAGCGCCGGCCTGCAGGATAATGGCAGTTTTGGTGAAGCCTTCGGGATCGAAAGCGACGGAGCCGTGCTGGTGCGCCCGGACGCACATATCGCCTGGCGCGCCACGTCGCGTGCCGACGAGGTGACGGCGCTGGAAGATGCGCTTAGACAGATCCTGCAGTGTGCGGCCGCATAATGAGCGGGCCATTCACTGTCGTGGCGATCGGATGCTCGGGTCCTGTGGCGCAGCAGTTTGTCGATAGGTTTATCGATGAAGGCGCTGCTCTACAGATCCTTGCGCGGCGGCCGGACGAAATGAGGCAGCGCTATCCGCGCGCGGAGATCGTCCAGGGCAGCATGATGGACCGATTGATGTTGCGCGAAGTGCCGAGGGGGCCGACGCGGTCTTCCTCGTTACACCGATGGGGCTCAACGATGATCCATCGAGCGAGATTGAAGCCGCGCGGCTAGGCCGGGAGGCAGCGTGATGGCGAAACTGCAACATGTAACAGCGGCAGGGCTGCACTATACGCGCGAAGGAGAGGGGCCTGCGTTGCTGTTCATCCACGGCGCAGGAGGTAATGCGGCTGTCTGGTTTCAGCAGGTTGAGGCGTTTGCGCCGAACCACACCGTGATTTGTGTCGATTTGCCGGGATTTGGCCTGACACAGCCGCGCGTAGGCGGGTTCGATACAGATGCGCTGGGTGAAATCGTGCTTGAAGTCATGGATCATGCGCGGGTCGATCGAGTCACGCTGATCGGCCAATCGCTGGGCGGATGGTTTGCACTTCGTGCTGCGCTCTCAGCGCCAGACCGGATCGACAGGCTCGTCCTGAGCTGTTCCATGGCTGGCATCGCGCACGCACCGGCAATGCAGGCCTTTGCAGCGGCATTAGCGAGCATGGGGCCAGACGGTCTTGCCGGACTGACGCTCTCGGACGAATTCGAGAAAGCCAGCACAGCAAAGGCATTTTTGTTCCGCCAGATCACTGCGTTCAACCCTCCTCCAGATCCCGCTACAATGGGGCCACTATTTGCGCGCGACGCGCTTGTAGCGGAAGATGAGCTCACCAACATCGCATGTCCGGTTTTGATGATTTCCGGCGAGGATGATCCGATCTGGCCGCCAGAGTCACTTGCCGAGATGGCCAGGCTCTTTCGGCAATGCCACCAGGAGATTTTGCTCGGGACCGGTCATTCTCCCTATTTCGAAAGGCCTGACGCGTTCAATCAATTGCTCGGTCAATTCATGGACGAGAATGCTTGATTAGCTAGTAGCGTGGCAGGTCTTGCTTGATAACAATTTGGGGACTGCTTGAAGGCGGCTTTCCAATCGCTGCGGACTTATGCCGACAGTCAGAAATCGGCCCTTTTCTTGTCGTTTTAACTTGCGCCTCAATCGTGGCCGTTAGACTGGGATTATTGCTCCGCGCTTTTTCGCATCCATGTTGCGTCCATGTTACATGGAGCGGCCGGGAATCGGTTGAAGCTTGAGATATCCGGCGGAAATCTGCGGTACGTGGCGGAAAAGCGGAATCAGGCATTAGCGCCCGGAGTTACCTCGTAAGCAACTGAAATATATAGAAAAAACTGGGCCCCCCGTGAGGATTCGAACCTCAATTAACGGCGTCAGAGTCCGTGGTATTACCGCAGATATGCTGGGATTCGCGCGAGCATGTCGCATCTATGTTGCAATTCAGAGAGGAGTTGGATTCAGGCTAGTTAAAGCGTTGCAACGATTAGTTGTAAACACCGCGCAAAAGGAGACACTACAAAAACGTTAGCTGCCTGTCCGCAACCGCCCCAATTGCGGCCGACTAATTTTAATGCGCTTCCTCGTAATGATGCTTCAACCACTCGGAGCCGTAATCGTTAGACGGGTCACGTGCGATGGAATGGACGTGATTATATCCGCCATCAGATGACTTTTCGCGCACGTAATCGATCAGAATGGACGGTCCGTGGACACGAAACATGTAGCGTGCTGCAGGATTATCGGTTGGACCCCACCAGGCAAAAAAGAGTTTGCCAAGCCCGTCTATAGCAATCGTTTTGCGTTGGCGCATGGAAGCTTCATCCGATGCATCGTCAAGATATTCGTCGATGACGCCATTTAACAGACGAAGCTGAAGCGGGTTGAGACTGGACGCCCTGATTCCAACCTGTTGGGCAAATCCATCGCGATTGCCCGGCCCCGCAAAGACATCATCGTCTACGGCATCCGCTACGACCGTTTCCAGAAGCTGCGACGGTTCCAATGATCCGATCAGTGCAAATGCACGATCGGATTCGTGCTGAAGGAGCCTCACGCCTGAGTAGCGTCCTTCCAGAACGAGCTGGGGGCTTGCGCCGAGAAAAAGGGGCATGAAAGCGATCTTGCCATCCGCCACGGTGAAGTTGGCGGCGTAGTGATGCCCAGTGACCATCCAACCCCAATCCCTTGCGCTGGGATCTCCAAAGACAGAGATGAAGAACTTTTCGCTGTCATAGCTTTCGATGAGGCCCCGATAAAAAGCCTTCTCCGGATTTTCATCGGGCATGGTTGCCACCATATTGGCAGTGATCTCGCGCAAGACGTCCTCGTGCCACATGCTTGTGGCTGTCTTGAGGTATCCTTGGGAGGAAAATGCGGAGGTCAGCATCGCATGGAACGCGCGGCGCTGCTCTCCGGTCATGTCAGCCACTGGCATGCCAGAGCGTGGTGCCATGCTCGCAGGAAGATTCGACCAGTTGGTGCGGGCCGCGCTGTCATGTAGCGCAGCCACGACGCTATCTCGCTGTTCATTTGTGAGTAGCACAAGAAAAGCCTGCGTGGTCTGCTGCATGGCAGCCACTCTCGCCGCTTCGAGTGAATGCTCAGGACTATCGTGTGCGTCGACCGCTGATATTGGTGACATGTAGACGATGGCTGAAACCAGTGCGGCGACTTTGAAATACGTCATGCAACTTCCCCCGTAACCAACGGCCGGCGTCAGTCAGGGCTCGAACGTACGCACGCTTTCTAATGAAAGCCAATTTATATTTGACCTGAGCGTCAGGACCCACCCACTTGCGTACATTCGAATTATTCGGATAGAATATAAAGGCGGCTGGTCGGCAATCGCCCCAGTTGCGGACATCGTCGACAGCGATCTTGATGCTAACGTCCAAGACAAGCCTCGGAGCATTGGCGGTATCGGTCTTGCCACAACAAAGAAAGCGGCATACCCTTCGCTTAAATAAAACTGGGGGTTGAGCATGATCAAAATGGCAGCAATTGCCGTGGCTTTCGCACTTGCAATTCCAGCAAGCTTGTCAGCCCAGCAATCACCGGCACCGGATTATTCTGTCCCTGAGTCATGGCTGTGTCGCCCTGACCGGATTGATGCCTGCGCAACCGATCAAAGTGTTACTGTGGTCGAGGCCGACGGTTCAATGTCGGTAGAGCCGCTAGTCCCTGATACGGATCGCCCATTCGATTGCTTCTACGTCTATCCGACCGTCTCTCGCGACCTGACCGGCAATAGCGATATGGTAGCCGGACAGGAGGAACTGAGGGTCGCCCATGTGCAGGCAGCGCGGTTCCGCCAACACTGCCGGGTGTTCGCTCCCCTTTATCGGCAGATGACGCTCACGGCGTTGCGCAGCAGCAGAGCCGGGGAACCCTTTACCGGCGACCGGGCGCTGGCCTATGCGGATGTGGAGCGTGCGTGGCAGAACTATCTTGCCAATGACAATGACGGACGAGGTGTGGTCCTCGTTGGACATAGTCAGGGTAGCGGCATGATCCGCCGACTACTTAACGAGATGACCGATCCAGCCGAACGATCCCTGATTGTTTCGGCAATGCCCATCGGCAGCACCATCTCCCGCTCGGATAACGATCCGGCCGAAGGCGACTTTCCTTGGATGCCCATCTGCACGAGTGCAGAGGAGTCTGGTTGCCTTGTCGCATATTCTTCTTTTCGCGATACCGTCCCACCTCCTGCAAACAGCCGCTATGGACGCGCAGGGAGAGCTGGCGAACATGTCGTTTGCGTTAATCCGGCAGCGCTGCTCGGCGATGGCGGAATAGCCAATTCCATCTTCTCGACCTCATCCACTTGGTCTTCGAGCCAAGAGATCGAGGCATGGGTTGCCGGAAAACCGATCCCGACTACCCAATTCGTTTCGGTCCCGGGTTTGATTTCAACGCGCTGCGTGTCGCGCGGCGATTTCACCTATCTCGAAGTTTCGGTGAATGCCGACGCCGGTGATCCCCGGACTGACGACATTGCGGGCGACGTCGTGAGAGATGGTTCTCGGGTCGACTCATGGGGCCTGCACTTGGTCGATATGGCGGTGGCCATGGGTGACCTTGTCGCATTGACGGAGCGCCAGTATTTGGCATGGAAGGCAGCGCGAGATTGATGATCTGGTTCGGGCGGCACCTGCATTGCAACATTGTTCGCTTCCCACCCAGTTTTTGACGTTCCAGCCGTTTTCTGCTGGTCCTAAAAGCAGACCGGCAGGAAGCGACCCAATAGCTGAAATGTCGAAATATGCTATGTTGCCCTGATGGCCTCTCCGAATCCGTTGATCTCGCTGCTGACCATCTTCAATATCAAGAAGAAGTCGGACCTCATCGATCACTGTCGCCAGTCGGTAATCGATGCCGCGGATTTAGCCAACCTGGCCTTAGCCTGCATGACCGAGGCGATCCCCATTCGCCACTTCCGGTTCCATAAGCATCATCATCCCGAACATTTGGTGCCCAAAGAAAGGGATCACGAGACACTTGCTCGCAATGGGGTGGGGCCTTTGTCGAAGGACGCGAAACGGTTCGTGAACAAGATCGACCAGTTGTTCGAGCAACGACGGCTCTTCAACGGCCACCTGTTTATCCCGGCAGAATATCCCACCGATTGGCATTTGTTCTACTTTGATCAAAGGGATGTTGACCGCCATCGCAACCACTGGGAGCTTGGCGAGCATATCCACCTAATGAACATGGTCACACATCCGCGGCTGCCGGTTCTCGAACTGGTGAAGAAGTTGGAAAGCGAAGACCGGCCGAATGTATCAATTAGCCATCCACTGATGACGAACTCGCCTCGAGGCACATTGAGAGCGGATGATGCAGCCGCCGACTGTCTTCGTGTTGCATCCATGTCGCATGGAGCTGCCGGGAATCGCGTGAACCTGTCGATATTCGACGGGAATCTGCGGGAATTGGCGGAAATGGGAAATCGGAGATGCAATGCGCGATCATCTCTATAAGCAATTGTAATATATAAGAAAAACTGGATCCCCCGTGAGGATTCGAACCTCAATTAACGGAGTCAGAGTCCGTGGTATTACCATTATACGACAGGGGAGTGCCGGTGCGGGGCAATAGGCAGGGAGCGGCTGTGGGTCAAGCCCTTTGGTGCGCATCCTCTGCCGGACGGTCGGCAAGGGCAGGTTCGGCATGCCCGACCGTTGGTCCGGGGAGGGGCGACGGCCTCGCCGATATGGCAAGTTCGTCTCGCCGAACCGGTTGCGGATGGCAGAATTTGCCGCCGTCCAGGATATTTTCCATTCGACCCGGTGCCCGCCCCTTGCGCCGGCGACAGTGCGGCGTTATCTTCACCTCCAAGTACCGGCGGTATTATCCGATCCGGAGAACATAAGAGTACGGTCATGGCGGATCAAGCATCCCCATCGCCGCAAGAAATAAAAGGCGGATCATCCGCAAGGAAATCCCGCCCGAAACCTGCGGCGACACATAAAGGACAGAGTCGCGTTGCGCCTGCCGTCCCACCAGGCACGGCGCGCTGGCCCAAATTGCGGTCCTATGCGGCGATCGACCTGGGCACCAACAACTGCCGGTTGCTGGTGGCAAAACCCTCTTCGGACGGATTCATCGTCACCGATGCCTTTTCGCGCGTGGTACGTCTGGGCGAAGGCTTGGTCGAATCCGGCCAGATCAGCAGCCGGGCGATGGACCGGGCGGTCGCCGCCCTGGCGATATGCGCCGACAAGTTGCGCCGCCGCAATGTAACGCTTGCCCGTTCGGTGGCCACGGAGGCCTGTCGGCGGGCCAGCAACGGCGACAAGTTCATCGAGCGGGTTCGGCGCGAAACCGGCATTGCCCTCGACGTGATCACCGCGGAAGAAGAAGCCCGTCTCGCGGTGCTCGGCTGCCATATTCTGCTCGAGCCGGGCGAGGGGCCGGCGCTTATCTTTGACATTGGCGGAGGTTCGACAGAACTCGTGCTGGTCGACACCAGCGGTTCGGCGCCGGAGATTATCGACTGGCAGAGCGCGCCCTGGGGCGTTGTCTCGCTCACCGAAAGCGAGAAGTTCGATGGCGAAGACCCGGCCGCCCGGCGCGCCGCTTTCCAGGCGATGCGGGCCCGCGTCACTGACAGTTTTGCGGGCTTTGCCTCCCGTCTGCCGCGGCTTGACCCATGCGATTACCGGCTGCTCGGAACGAGCGGAACGGTGACCACGCTTGCCAGTCTCCATCTGAAATTGCCGCATTATGATCGCAAGGTGATCGACGGCCTGATCGTTCCGACCGAATCGATGCGCCAGATCAGCAATATGCTGGCCGAAGCCTCACCGGACGAGCGGGCGGAGACCCCGTGCATCGGCCGGGAACGCGCCGAGCTGGTGGTCGGCGGCTGCGCGATTCTGGAATCGATTCTCGATATCTGGCCAGCGACCCGCGTCGGAGTAGCGGATCGCGGTATTCGCGAAGGCATATTGCGCTCGCTGATGTCGGCCAACGAACGGCGCTCGATCCGATGAGCCGGGGCAGATCGGGGACCAGGCAGAAGGTCAAGACCGCCAAGGGCCGGAAGATCGGTTCGACGCGCTGGCTCGAACGGCAGCTCAACGATCCCTACGTCAAGCAGGCGAGGGCCGAGGGCTATCGCTCGCGGGCAGCCTATAAATTGCTGGAGCTCGACGAGCGGTTCAAGCTGGTGCGCAATGCCAGGGCGGTGGTCGATCTCGGGATCGCACCCGGCGGATGGGCCCAGGTGATGCGCAAATTTGCCCCCAAGGCCAAGATTGTCGGGATCGACCTGCTCGAGGTCGATCCGATCGAGGGCGTGACGATATTCCAGATGGACTTCATGGATGACGCGGCACCGGACCTGCTGATCGAGGCGCTGGGCAGCAAGCCGGACCTGGTGCTGTCCGACATGGCGGCCAACACGGTCGGCCATCAGCAGACCGACCATTTGCGGACCATGGGGCTGGTCGAGGCGGGGGCCTATTTCGCGGTGGAAAATCTGCAGAAGGGCGGTGCCTTTGTCGCCAAGGTGCTGGCGGGCGGAACCGACAATGAGCTGCTGACCCTGCTCAAGAAGCATTTTGACGTGGTCAAACATGCCAAGCCGCCGGCGAGCCGCAAGGGCTCATCGGAATGGTATGTCATCGCCCAGGGGTTCAAGGGCAGGGCGGATACGCCCTAGAGTCTAGTTGGCAGCGCGCGCTTTTGCGACCATTTCCTTCAGGCCCTCGTAGCCAACGGCCCCGACCTCGGACTGGTCGCCGACCACCCAGGCAGGCGTGCCGGTGAAGCGCATCTGCTGCGCGATCGCGATATTATTCTGGATTTCATTCTTGGCTTCGGGCGAGGCGATGAAGGCGCGCGCGGCCGCCATGTCAAGTCCGACTTCCTTGGCCGCGGCCTCGATCGTCGACGGCGTAGGGCGGCCGGTGGCGAACATGGTCTTGTGGAACGCATAATATTTGCCCTGCTTGGCCGCCGCCAGCGCCATCAGCGCGGCATCATTGCTGGCTTCGCTGAGGATCGGCAGCTCGCGGAACACGACCTTCACATTCTTGTCTTGCGCGATCAGCCGGGCGATATCCTGCTCGGACTGCTTGCAATAGGGACAGTTGAAATCCGAATATTCGACGACGGTGACATCCCCGTTGGGGTTGCCGGCAAAGGCATTGCCGGCAAAGGGCTTTTCGATCTGCTGCCGCACGGCATCAATGGCGGTCGCCTTCTGCCGGTTTTGCAGCAGCTCCACCGCTTCCGGGATGATCTCGGGATTTTTCAGGATATAGTCGCGAACAATGGCCTCGATGGCTTTCTGTTCCTGCGCGTCAATGCCCGCAGCCAGCGCTGCTTCGCTCGCCACTTCGGTTGAGGACGTGCTGCCGGATTGCCAGAACCAAACGCTCAATGCTGCCGCTATGGCCAATCCGCCACCCGCCATAATCATCCACTTTCTGTTCGAATTGTCATCCACAATCGGGTTCTTTCGTTGAGCGACGGCATTGGCCATGGCCGCACGGCTTGTCCAGTCCAAATGGCGCGTTCGGCTCCATCCTGCGCTAGCGACGCCGGTTGTTTTTCTCAAATTCGGCCTTGGCGATGAAGGAAATGTCCTGCGCGCGGATCCAGTCCGGGGTATTTTCCGGGATCCCGCCCATGGCGATTTGCGAACTGCGGATGGCGCCTGCGTAGTTGCGTTCCAGCAAGGAACTTTCGGCCGTTGCCAGCTGCGCGCGCGCGATGTCTCCCTGCTGCGAATAGACCACACCCAGCTGATACCAGGCAAAGGGGTTGCGATTGTCCTTGTTGACGGCGGCCTTCAGGACCTCGGTCGCCTCGTCCAGATATTGGGGATCTTCGGTGGCGATCAGGGCGTGGCCGAACAGGCTCGCGATCAGCGGCTGGTTGTTGGTTAGCTGGACAGCGCGGCGCAGCGATTTGAGGGCTTCGTCGGGTTTGCCCGATTCCAGCAGGATCTGGCCTTGCAGTTCCAGAAAATAGGGGTCGTCGGGGGCCGACTGGAGCAGATTATTGGCTTCATAGAGCGCCCGGTCCGGATAGGCGCTCTTGTGCCAGGCGTAAGCGCGTGCATAGCGCGCCGGGATTGACTGATCGCTCTCGGGATATTTGCGCAAGGTTACCGCAGGATCGGCGGTAAAGCCCAGCAGCTTGGCCTTGACCCGCTGGAACCGGGCCTCGATCTCCGGATCGGATGGTTTGTCCCAGGCAGGATCTTTCTGATAGACGTCCCTGAGCAGACTGACCCGCTCCCCGGACAGCGGATGGGTGCGCCCATAGCTGTCTTCCTGCGGAATACCGAGACGGAATTCGTAATTTTGCAGCTTCTTGAAAAAGTCGATCGAGCCTCTGCCGGATATGCCGGCTTCGCCGAGATAGCGGGCACCGGCGGAATCGGCGGATCGTTCCTGGACCCGGCTGAAGGCCAGAAACTTGCCCATCGCGGCTTGCTGGCCGGCAGCCAATATCCCCATGCCGGCATCACCGGCTCCAGCGGCGATCGCCGCGGCGCCCAATATCAGGCTGAGAATGGTTATGCCCGTAACCGACTTCATGCCCTCGTCAAAGCGGATGATATGCCCGCCGGTAATATGCCCCAGCTCGTGAGCCATCACGCCTTGCACTTCATTGGCGCTGTCTGCGGTTTCAATGAGGCCGGAATAGAAATAGATTCTTTGCCCGCCAGCGACAAAGGCGTTGATCTGACTGTCATTGATCAGCACGACTTCGACTTCGTCGGCATCCAGTTCGGATACCGCCACCAGCGGCGCCACCATATCGGTGAACAGCGCTTCGGTTTCGGCGTCGCGCAAGATCGACTGGGCGGCAACCGGTTGCGCGGTGATCGAAACAATCGCCAGAAAGGCGACCATCATATGGGCTATCCGGCGGAGGGCAGACAGGCCGGTGCCGGAATGTGAAACGGCAAGAAGATTGCGCATGAAATTCCTCAGCATGATGCCCCGGTTAAAACGCTTTCCCCCTGCCATCCTCTGTCTGAACCAAGGATGAAATGCGCAGCGTCCCCGCCCGAAACCGGGGCGGGGACGCTGGCGATAATTATCCGAACGTGCGCTGCCACCAGCCCTGACGCGGTGATCCGTCGCTCGACTCGGTGGCATCGCTGTCGGAGCTCTTGGCGACAGCCTCGTCTTTGGGCTTCGCGGTTGCCCGCGGCTTGCGCGGTTTGGCGGGAGCCTTTTCCCTGGCTTCCGTCGCCGCCTCTGGAGCTGTCTTGCCCGGCGCTTCCGCACCCTCGGCCTTCTTGGCACGGCTTCTCGGTGCCCGCTTTGCCGCAGGCTTCTTGTCAGCGGCTGCGTCGGCCGGAGCCGCCTCGGTTTCCGCTGCCGGCTTGTCCGCGCCTGGCTTGGCCTTGCGTGGTGCCCGACGCCTCTTGGGCTTTTCCTCGGTCACATCGCTGTCGGTTGCCGCATCGGCCACCGGTTGTTCGGGCGTGGGTTCGCTTTTGGCCGAGCGGCGTCTGCCGCGTGGCTTGGCCTCGGCTTTTTCCTCGCCACCGGTTTCGCTGCCGGAATCGGGAGCCCTGTCCGCCTTGCGCGTGCTGTTGCGACGCGCCGGCGGTTGCTCTTGGCCCGACGGTTCGCCGGCATCGCCATCATTCGATTTCGCGACGGCTTCGCCGACATTTTCCGAACCGGAGTTTTCGCTGCTGCCGGATTCCGGGCGATCGCCGCCACGGTTGCGTCTGCCGCGCCGCCGCCGTTTGCGCTTGGGCCGTTCGCCGCCGTCGTCCCGGGCTTCCGTGTTCCGCGAGTCCGACCTTGGCTCTTCTGCCTCGATCATATCCGCTTCGTCTTCAAGAATGTCCTCGTCCTCGTCATCATCATCGATAATGGGTTCGAACTTGGGCATGTTTTTCGGCGGACTGCCGGAGGTCTGGATATCCATCCGGGCGCCTTCGGTTTCGCCATCGGGGACGATTTCGATCGAGACGCCATAGCGGCGTTCGATATCCTCGATTTCGTGGCGCTTGCTGTTCAGCACGTAAATGCAGGCTTCCTGGCTGGTACGCAGTGTGATCTGGCTGGCCTTGCCCTTGGCTGCTTCTTCTTCCAGCAGACGGAGGACGGACAGCGCGGCAGAGGATGCCGTGCGGACCAGTCCGGTGCCTTCGCAATGCGGGCAGACCTTGGTCGAAGCTTCCAGGACCCCGGTGCGGAGACGCTGGCGGCTCATTTCCATCAGGCCGAAGCTGGAAATCCGACCGACCTGGATCCGCGCACGGTCGTTTTTCAGCGCGTCGCGCATCGCTCGTTCGACCTTGCGGACATTGCCCGTGCGATCCATGTCGATGAAATCGATCACGACCAGACCGGCCATGTCGCGCAGTCGCAATTGGCGTGCGATTTCCGCAGCCGCTTCCATATTGGTCTTGACCGCAGTCGCCTCGATCCCGTGTTCGCGGGTCGAGCGGCCGGAGTTGATGTCGATCGAGACGAGCGCCTCGGTCGGGTTGATCACCAGATAGCCACCGGATTTCAGCTGCACTTCCGGCGAGTACATCGCCGACAGTTGGTCCTCGACGCCATAGCGCTGAAACAGCGACACCGGATCGGCGTAGCTTTTCACCCGCTTGCTGTGGCTCGGCATCAGCAGCTTCATGAAATTCTTCGCGGCGGTATAGCCGTTGGTACCCTCGACCAGCACCTCCTCGATCTCGCGATTGTAGATGTCGCGGATCGCGCGCTTGACCAGATCGCTGTCGCTGTGGATCAGGCTCGGTGCGGTCGCGCTCAGCGTCTTCTCGCGGATTTCGTCCCACAGGCGTGCGAGATAATCAAAGTCGCGCTTGATTTCCGGCTTGGTGCGGGACAGTCCGGCGGTGCGGACGATGCAGCCCATGCTGGTCGGCAGGTTCAGATCGCCGATGATCGACTTCAGCCGCTTGCGGTCGCCGGCATTGTTGATCTTGCGGCTGATTCCGCCCCCGTGCGAGGTGTTCGGCATCAGCACGCAATAGCGACCGGCCAAGCTGAGATAGGTGGTCAGCGCTGCACCCTTGTTGCCGCGTTCTTCCTTGACGACCTGAACCAATACGACCTGGCGCCGCTGGATGACATCCTGGATCTTGTATCGCTTGCGCAGTGCCATGCGTTTCTGGCGCGCCTGATCGCTGGCCTTGGGCATGGGGCCCTTGCCGCGACCCTTGTTCCGGCCGCCGCGGCCACGACGGCCGTCGCTCTTGCCCTTGCCGTCTTCGCTGTCGTCGGACGAATCATCATCGGACTCGTCGTCATCCTCGTCATCGTCATCATCGTCGCCGCTGTTCTCTTCCGGCATTTCGCCTTCGTTGACATCGATGGTGTCGACGCTGTCATCCTTTTCGACCTCGACCAGCGCGGTATCGAGTTCCTCGGTCGCTTCGCTGCGCACCATGTCGGCGGGCGAATCGTCCTCTTCCTCTTCCTGGGCGCGCAGGGCGGCTTCTTCCGCAGCATGTTCGGCTTCTTCGGCCAGCAGCTTTTCGCGATCCTCTCTCGGGATCTGGTAATAGTCGGGATGGATTTCGGAAAAGGCGAGGAAGCCGTGGCGGTTGCCGCCATAGTCCACAAAAGCGGCCTGCAGCGACGGTTCGACACGGGTTACTTTGGCTAGATAGATATTGCCCTTGAGCTGCTTGTGCTCGGAAGATTCAAAGTCGAATTCCTCAATCTTGTTCCCTTTTACGACAGCCACCCGGGTTTCTTCCTGGTGGCGCGCGTCGATTAGCATGCGCGTAGTCATTCAATAGTCTCCTGGCAGGGAGCGCCGGATCAGAGCCCGGCGGGTCCATGCGATATAATGGGGATGACGTTTCTGTGCGCGCGTTCCCTTGATAGGGGGCGGGCGACGCCATCCGGTTGATTTCCAGTGTTTCTGATAAAAATGTGTCTGCAACAACCGCATGGCTCTGGCCGTTAGCCAAAGTCTTTCCGCCCAAGGAAGCGCCTCCAAAATGGAGAGCTTCATAGCCGGAGATTTCATGCCTCATGTTGCGTCAACCTGGTAGATGCCGAATGGTTTTCGGCATTTAGACGAACCGATCCGGGTTTTTCCCGAAAGGTTCAATGAGGCTGCTAGCACCGCTCGTGCGGATCGGCAACACAAACTATGGCCGAGGCGATTCATATTCAGCCACTCCGGGCCGCTGCAGATCGTGCCTAACCATCCGTTAACCCTGACATTTTACGGCACCTTACGAAAGCATCGTTAATTGCAGCTTCACTCTCTTTCATCCCGTGATTCATTGAGGAAGCTGCAACCCATGAAAATTGACTGGACCAGGACAGGCCACAGCATGCATAAGCAGGCCATGTCTTTGGCAACAATTCTGGCATCGGCGCTGTTGACGCTCAATCCTGCCCATGCAGGGTCCGTCAGCCGGATCGAAGCCGACGGTTCGCAAATCACCATCTCCTTCGATGATCTGGTGGAGGGGGCATCGGCCTTTTCCCTGATCGGACCGGATCGCATTGCCATAGATGTGCAGGGCGGCAAGGCCGGGCAGGGCGGTCAGGCGACCGGCATCGTCAGGGCGGTGCGCCAGGGACAATATGATTCCAATACCGCCCGCATTGTGCTTGATCTGGACCGACCGGCGGTGATCACCGCCGGCAGTTTTTCGCCGGACGGGAAAAGGCTGAATTTGCGTCTGCAGTCGGTCGGCGAGAGCCAGATCGCCGCCGGCAGGCAGTCCTTCCTCCCGCCGGCAAATTTCCGCGCCGAACCACCCAGAAAAAGCTATAGCGTCAAGATGTCCCTCGGCAAGCCCCGTGACTCCGTCGGCTTGCCGAAAATATATGGACCCAGCGATCCGAACCGGCCGCTGGTGGTGATCGATGCCGGCCATGGCGGGCACGATCCGGGGACGGTTTCGCCCCATGGCGGCAAATATGAGAAAGATGTCGTTCTCGCGATCGCCAGGGCGGTTCGTGATCGGCTGGTCGCCAGTGGCCGGGTCCGGGTGGCGCTGACCCGGGACAGCGACGAGTTTCTGGTGCTGGAAGAACGCTATGGTATTGCGCGGCGGCTCGACGCCGACCTGTTCCTGTCGATCCATGCCGATGCCGCTGGAAACGAGGAAGCCTCTGGTGCCACGGTCTACACCCTGTCCGAAGTGGCTTCCGACCGGGAAGCCGCCAAGCTGGCTGCGCGCGAGAACAAGGCAAATATCATCAACGGCATCAATCTTGGCGGCGCGACCAGCGACGTTTCCTCGATCCTGATCGACCTGACCCAGCGCGAAACCATGAATGTCTCGGCCGATTTTGCCAAATTGCTCCACCGGGAAAGCAGCCGGCAAATGACCTTTCGGAAAATCCCGCATCGCTATGCTTCCTTTGTCGTGCTGAAAGCGCCCGATACGCCGTCGGTATTGTTTGAAACCGGCTATCTCACCAACAAGGACGATGTCGCGTTCCTGAATTCACCGGAGGGCCGGTCGAAAGTGGCCGCCGGTGTGGCGAGTGCCATCGAGTCGCATTTTGCCCGCAAGCTTGCGATGCGCTAGGGTAAAATGGCAGGGTAGGAAAATCGGTTCGTGCCGTCTCGTCGCGACGCGCGTTTTTCGTCGATAATCGCTGGAAAATGGACGCGAGCCGGTTTAGATAGCCGAGCCTATGGTAAATGATGCGTCAGATACGGCTGGAGAAAGCCTTGCCTACAAGCTGGAACGAAGCACAGGCAGCTTTTTCGAGCGGCTCGAAATTTTCTGGCAGAAAAAATGGTTCCGCCTGCTCGTGGCCTTTCTGGCGCTCTGCATCGTCGGCTGGTTGCTCGTCTGGATGATCTTTGCCCGGGACTTGCCCGACGCCGCTGCCCTTCGGACCTATGAACCGCCGTTGCCGACCGTGGTTCGCGCCTATGACGGCGAGCCGGTGCACAGCTATGCCCGCGAACGGCGCGTGCAACTGGAATTCTCGGAATATCCCGCGCTGTTGGTGCGCGCATATCTGGCCGCCGAGGACCGCACCTTTTTTGAACATGGCGGTCTGGATTATCCGGGAATCGCTACCGCGATTCTGACCAACCTCACCAACAGCGGCCGGCCGGTCGGTGCTTCGACCATCACCCAGCAGGTGGCGAAAAATCTGCTGCTGAGCAGTGAAGTGTCCTATCGTCGCAAGGTGCGCGAAGCGATCCTGGCCTACCGGATCGAGGATGTACTGACCAAGGAAGAGATACTCGAACTCTATCTCAACCAGATTTTCCTCGGTCGCAATGCTTATGGCGTGCAGGCCGCGGCCCAGGCCTATTTTGGCAAGGATGTCGACGCCCTTGCGCTGCACGAGATCGCCTATCTGGCAATATTGCCAAAGGGACCCGCCAACTATCGTCCCGAGGTGCATGAACAGCGTGCGATCAACCGGCGCAACTGGGTATTGGGCGAGATGCGCGACAATGGCTGGATATCGGCTGCACAATATCAGACAGCTGCTGCCCAGCCGCTGGGAGCAATTTCCGGTGCCGGCCCCCGGTTCGAGCGGGTTGGCGGCTATTTTATCGAGGAAGTGCGCCGCCAGCTGATCGAAAAATTCGGCGAGAATGAAAAGGCCGGCCCCTATAGCGTCTATTCGGGTGGTCTCTGGGTACGCACATCGCTGAACCCGGAGCTGCAGGAATATGCCAAGGATGCGCTGCGCAGCGGCCTGCTGCGCTACAGCAGCGGCAAGGGCTGGAGCGGTCCGATCAACAGCATCGAGATCGACGACCAGTGGGCCCGGAGTCTGGCCTCTACTTTCATCAACACGGATTATGCGAACTGGCAGATTGCGGTGGCGATCCGGCCCGCTGGTGGGGGGGCGGAAATCGGCTTCCCGGACGGCACCACCGGTCGCATCAACTCGGTCCCCAGCGCACTGAAAGCCGGCGACATAATCGCGGTCAGTCCGCTCGGCGGAAGCAGTTACCGGCTCGAAAATGTGCCGGAAGTCTCTGGCGGAATGGTCGTCCAGAATCCCCGCAATGGACGGATATGGGCGATGCAGGGCGGATTCGACGACCGGATGAGCTCGTTCAACCGCGCGACCCAGGCCGAACGCCAGCCGGGATCGACAATCAAGCCGTTCGTCTATGCGACCGCGCTCGAAAACGGGATGACGCCAGCGACGCTGATCGCCGACGCGCCATTTTGCGTCTATCA
>Ga0209346_1000276_pt1 | contig 58198 bp, 54 predicted proteins | sample AutmiccommunBRH9_FD_187381 | JGI IMG/M metagenome (GOLD analysis project Ga0209346, IMG submission 187381) | Deep subsurface microbial communities from Mt. Terri, Switzerland - Autotrophic microbial communities BRH/9 (SPAdes) (version 2) | ecosystem: Environmental > Aquatic > Deep subsurface >...
GGCTCCACCTGATCGGCAAACACAACTCCCAGTTGACCCGGAAGAGCGTTTCTGATCGCCTCCATTTGTTGCCGCCACTGCATCGCAGTCGCCCTCTTTCCTCGCCCAAAGAAGCGGTTAAAACCATTGAGAAACATTGTATTCATGAAGCAAATACAAGGTGCTCGATTTCCGCCCTTTGGGCGAGACTTTTTACCCCTTGTTTCGCCTCGGATTTACGCTTATCCGAGTGGCATTCCCCGCCTAGGCGGGTAGTCGTGCACAAAACGTCGAGATACTGGCCTGAAGAAATTGAGGGCCTGCGCAGAGGCATTGGTAACACCGCTTTGCACGATTTCCTAACTCTGGAGTTCCTCGACAAGCGGTTCATGAGGATCGGGCAGAAACCGCCGCTTCGCGGCACCATGATTATTCTCGGCGAGAGAAACTATCTCCTGTTCACCAGCGGATATGTGCCGTACCTGCGAGTTTACCCAGGTATGAGAATCCCGAAGCCTCTCGAAATCGTTGAACACCACGGGGACTCGACAGCGAATGAAGTCTGCTCAGAAATCTTGGCACTCACGAAGATAAACTGGAACAGCTGCCACATGTGTAGCAGCTTGCCAATTACCCTTCGCTTTTCGAAGAGTGTTGGCCAGATCCTTGCCGAGTTACCTGCAGGAACGAAGCCCCAATCAAAATACCGCTTCTACATGTAAGACCGGCCTTCTCGAAAAGGAATCTTCCACATCCTAAAACTCTCGGCGACGGTGAATTTTAAATCCGAGATCAGCGCGTCTTGAGGTCCCAGCCAATTTTGTTCGCTTTCCTGACGGCTACTTCCGCGCTTCTTGAATCCATGTTTCAAGAAGCTTCCGCGTCTCCTCCGAAACCTCCCGTTCATTCGCGGCCAACATGGCCTGGCCGATTTCCCACTTTCCTCTTCCATCCTGGGACAAGAGCAGCGTCGCCCGTTCAGGCGACACAATCCGATAGGCATAAACTTCTCCAAGTAAAATGCCCTCGATATACCCGAATATGCAGTTCTCCATGCGCAATCCTTCTTCCTGCAGAAGGCCGACAGAATCGAGTGCGGCGATTTGGAGCCCGTCGGGACCAGCTTCGTGAACCGGCGGAATCGGGGGCTCCGGGAGTGGTCCGGAAGCACCGTGCTGCAAGAGTTCCGTGCGATAGATCAGTCGGATCAAGCCCTCCCACGAGCGAATCATTCCGTTAAATGGCCAAGGATTTCGGCCTAAGTTGCGACGCGCATTGCAGACAATCGAAACCATTCCGGATACCCGAAGGGCAGCCCGACTGGGGTCTGACGCTGCCAAATAGAGAATCTGGTAATCACGGAGGACCTCGGGCATCTCCAATAAATGGATGACCGCGTCGTTGATTTTCGGCAAATGCCGCACGACCCTTGCGACAGCAGGGGCGCTGGCGGCGGAACGAAGCCGGCGGATCAGGTACAGGTGGCAGTCCGGCACTGGAACCTTTCGGAGTAGACGCACGACACTTCTGGAACGCTGCCACCCGAGGCATTCCAAAACATCGCGGTGCTTTGTGCGCAGCAGCAGCGCCGGATTGCTGGGATCGATTAGTCGGGGCACTGCGTCCCGCGAAGCGATAAGCCGCAAGAGGGCCGGATTGTCGTTGGACATCCGTAAAAATAGGTCTGGCGCAGCTTGCGCGAGCTTCAACAGGTCTGAATGTCCGTCCGGAAACCCGACAATCGCCTCCCGGATTGGAACCGGAATGCGAGCTCTCCAGGCCCAGCAAAAGAGGTCATCGACCACCAAAATCTGCTGAACAAAGTATTCGGGCTGGTGCTCACCGTCTTGAGAATCGCGAGCCCTGCCGTAATGCGGCCAAGGCTGAAACGTGATATCGCCAAATATGATGGTGCCGGAGTCATCGAGATCGAAATGCATCGATTTCGAGTTCCTGTGGATGTCGTGTTTAACATCCCATTTCTCCCTCGCGACTTGCCGCAGCAAGCACCGCTTTGATTTTACCATGCCTAAGGAGGTCCAGCGGCGTTGCTCCACAAAGCTCCAGGTTCCCGAAAAGGAAGAAGATCATGATGCTTAGCGGGCCCATGTGCTTGGAGTGAAGCACCGGGACTACCTCATCCAAGCCGGATAGAAGACAACCGCGATGAACTTGCCATGCAGGCAAAAACGTATCGCCACCGTTTTCCGGCTGAACGCCGATAATCCTGTTGGCCGCCAATTCTGCCCGGACAAATGCCGCGTTACGATTCAGCTTCCGCGCGAAGTTTTCAAGCAGCAGTAATCCGCCTTCCATCGCGAGGACCTCTTCACGCAGCCGAGGCGATTCCCGGATCATCTCAGCGTAAAGTTCTTCCGGCGAATGGGGATCGTTGGGCGATTCGGGTGTCGGCATGTTCGGTAGTGTTAAGGTTCGGATTTTAAGTTCCCGAACCTCTCCTTCGCCTCAGGAGGTAACTGAGGACGCTTTGGCTGCAATGAACGGGATCGATATTCCTCCTATCATGATGAAGTCGATTGGGGATTTTCTAGCTTTCGGAGTCGGCGAAGAAGGGGCTCATCATCCCGCGGAGGATCTTATCAATCATCAGATGAGGGTGGACTCTCAATAGTGGTTTCAACGCGTTGTTCTGGTGGGGAATCGAAGAATCCATCACGATCGCCGAAGCGAAGTTTCACTGGAGTTCGAGCGCTTCTTGCGGATCGAATGGCTGGGAAAGAGCAAGGAGAGCTGGTGAAGATGGAACGGGCTTGTCCGTTGACCAAAGGTGAAAACAGCGACATCTGTTTACCATGTCCACGAGTCATGAAAATCCCGCAGCAGACGATCCGTTGGAAATTCTGCGGGAGGAATACAAGGCTAAATTCGCCGCCGTGCAAACGGAGGAAGCGCACGAGGCTTACGGTGCCGCTTTTGCGTCGTCGTCCGAGAAAATGGGAGAGGTTGCCGTCTCCGCTGCTCACACGAGCTAGCAAGTGCGGCGCTTCGACCATACGCTTGATGGAGCCAACGCCTCTGGAAGAAGCAGGCGACAGCGCGGACTTAACGGAGCATTGGAACGCGCGCCTTCGTATCATCGACTGTGATACGATCCGAGAAGGTCGCCGCTGATGTTCTGGTGCTACCGTAGGGGTGCCGAGCCAGTATCAACCGTCTACTCCGATTGCTGTCATCTACCATCAACTATTGACAGGGCGAAAACCAGGCTGCTCAGTTGATCCTCTTGTTAAAACGGATCACAGTTGCCGGCTTGACCCTGATGCTGTCGTGGAACGTCGTTTTCGGCGTCTTCGGACAAGGGGTGCTGTGTCTGCACAAAGAGATATCGGCGCATCTCGAGCTGGAGCCTGAAGCTCATGGGCCCTGCCAAGCCGACTCGGCAACTGGTGTGCAAGTCACCGGGGCCTGGGATGATTGCCCCCCGTGCATCGACATCGAGATCCGGGGCGAATCCTTCGAGTCGACCCGTGCTGTGGAGCTTGTGAAAGTTCCAAGCGTGCCGCAGGACGTGCTCTCGTATGGCGGCTTCGAAGGCGCTTTTCCATCTTTCGATGAAGTCTTTGAACGCGCCTGTCCTCCGCGGGCACCGCCGCTTCTGAAGGCTCAAAGTGTGATCGTGGCACGGACTCACGTGCTGCTTGTTTGATTGATCCTGAAAGCCCCGTGATCAGGGCATTGCTTCCCCGTGGAAGCCATGGCCTGTGGATGAACACGCTGAGTGTTCACGCGACAACAACCTTTCAGGATTTTTCATGTCTACACATTCTTGTTCTAAATTTTTATCTATATTCCTAACGTTGGCCCCTGCGGCCCCATTGCTCGCGCAGCCGTCCGCTCCTGATTTCGATTCTCCGATCTCGCTCGACGAGGCGCTCGAACTCGCGGTTGAACGCGATCCCGAACTGCAGCGGTTGAACGCAATTGAAGATGCCGCCGCCGGCCAGGTGGAACAGGCTTCATTGCGACCCAATCCGGTGATCGGCACCGAAGTTGAGAATATCCTCGGGACGGGGAATTTCCAAGGCGGCGAAGGATTCGAGGTGACGGTCGGTGTCTCGCAAGTTCTCGAGACTGCGGGGAAACGCGCGCGTCGCACAGCGCTGGCGGAACGCGAGCGGGAGCTGGTTGCCTGGGATATGCAGGAGCGCCTCGTGCAACTGGAAGCGAGCATTCGCCAAGCTTTTGTCGACGTCCTGCTCGCGCAGGAAGCGGTGAGGCTCAGAGAGGAGCAGCTCACCTTGGCGGAAGAGAGTTTGACCGAAACCGCTCGTTTGGTGGAGGCCGCCCGGGCACCCGAGGTGGACCGAACCCGGACCGAGCTGGCCGTGCGGCAGCAGAAGTTTGCGCTGAGTCAGGCGGAGCGGGCATCGGCCACGGCTCGCGAAGCTCTGGCCGCCATCTGGGGGCTCGTGCCGGCGCCCGAGTTTTCGGTTGAGGGTGACGTGCGGGTGGAGAATCCCCCCGACCTGTTGCAACTGGCCGCGGAGCTTTCCGGAACACCCGCGCTGGCGCGCTACACGGCAGAAGAGGCGGTTCGCGAAGCGGCGCTGGCGCTCGAGAAAGCGCGCGCCACTCCGGATGTCGAGCTCAGTGCGGGTGCGCGCTACTTCAACGAAAGCAGCGGTGACGCGGCGTTTCTGGTGGGGGTGCAGGTTCCCTGGCCGGTCTTCGATAAGAATCAGGGAAACATCCGCACGGCACGGGCTCGGCTTCGTGCGGTGGACTATGAGCGGCAGACCGAGAGACGGCAGCTGCTACAACAGCTCGCGGCAGCGCATCGGGTCCTGGTGAACACCTATCAGGAAGCCGAGGCGCTGGAGGGCGAACTACGCCCGGCGGCCGAACAAGCCCTTGCCGACACCGAAGCGGGGTATGAGCGCGGGCAGTTCACGATCCTCTCCGTGCTCGAGAGCCGAAGGGCCCTCTTCGAAATCCGTGAATCGCACCTCGACGCGCTCGAACGCTACGCGTCGGCGGTGGCCAAAATCGAGGCCCTCACCCGCCCGGCAACCCTGCAACAATAAAACCGAATCCAACCTATTTTTTCGATGAACCACATTTTTAGATTTACGACCACGTCCACAGGACGCCGTTTTGTTGCCTTCGTCTTGGCCCTGGCCTCTTTGGGCTTCAGCAGTATCAGCTGGGCACAGCAAGGCCACGACCACGCGGAAGAAGCGGAGCACGGCGAGAGCCACGAAGCCCATGCCGTGCATGACGGACATGCTGAGGAAGGCGAAGAGCACGACCACGCGGAAGACGCGGCCCACGGCGAAAGCCACGAGGCCCATGCCGAGCATGATGAACATGTCGAAGAAGGCGGCGATGGTGAGCACGCTCACGGGGGTTCGATTGAGCTGGACCCTCGCGACATGGATGACTTCGGCATCGAAATCGGCACTGCTGGCCCGGGTATCATCCGTGAGGAGTTACGCGTGCCGGGCGAAGTGCGGATGAACGAAAACGCCATGGGCCACGTTACGCCGCGATTCGATGGCGTCGTTTCTGCTATTCATTATCGTTTAGGCGACAGCGTCAAAGCGGGTGACGTGCTGGCCGAGCTGGAAAGCAACGAAACTCTGCGACCTTTCGACTTGAAAGCGCTGATCGACGGGACGGTCGTGGCATTTAACGTCACATTGGGCGAGAGCATGGCGGCGGGCGAAGTCGCGTACACGATTTCTGATACCTCAACGGTCTGGGTTGACCTGCGCGTTTACCAGCGCGACCTACCAAAGGTACGCCGAGGACAGACCGTCCGAATCACCGCTGGTCACGAATATCCAACTGTGCAGGGCAAAATTTCTTACGTCGGGCCGGTGGTGGACGAGACCAGCCGCACGGGTCTCGCACGTGCGGTCGTTCAAAACCCCAAGAACCTTTTTCGCCCGGGCCTGTTCGTCATTGGCAATCTGTTGCTGGACGAATACGAGCTTCCCGTCGTGGTCTCACGAAGCGCGGTTCACGCGATGGAAGGCCGCGACGTCATCTTCGTTGAAGCGAGTGACGCTGAAGGCTTCGAGCCTCGACCGGTCCGTGTTGGTCGCCGCGATTCCGAAAACCTGGAGATCCTCGAAGGTTTGAAGCAAGGCGAGCGCTACATCACTCAAGGCGGTTTCTTCCTCAAGGCTGATTTGCAGAAGGAAAGCTTCGGCGATGGGCACGCACACTAATCAGGAGGCATTACACAGATGAAACGCATAGTTGAATTCGCACTGCATTCGCGCCTCCTCGTCGTCATTCTGGCTCTGTTCGCCATGGGTGTCGGCTATTGGGCTTACAACAAACTACCGGTGGATGCCTTCCCTGACGTATCCCCAAACCTCGTGCAGGTTTTCACGGTTACGGAGGGCTTGGCTCCCGAGGAGATCGAGAAGTATGTGACTTTCCCGGTGGAGAGCGCAATGAACGGGTTGCCGGGTATCGAAAACATCCGGTCGGTCTCCAATTTCGGGCTTTCCGTGGTCAATGTGTATTTCGAGGACGGAATGGACATCTACTTCTGTCGTCAGTTGGTGGGAGAACGGCTGAACGAGGCCCGGGAGGCGATTCCACAGGGTTTCGGCGAGCCGGAGATGGGGCCGATCTCCACCGGTATGGGTTTAGTTCTTTTTTATTACCTTGAAGACACTACGGGCCAATACTCGCTCACCGAACTCCGGGCGCTCCAGGATTGGGTGATTAAGCTGAATCTGCAAAACGTTCCTGGTGTCACAGAGGTGCTCGGCATCGGCGGATTTGAGAAACAGTTCCATGTCGAGGTCGATCCGCTGGCACTGGAGCGCTACGAACTTACAGTCGGAGATGTTATCGAGCGCCTCGAAGACAACAACCTGAACATCGGAGCCCAATTCATTGAGCGAAACAATGAGGAATACGTTGTTCGTTCGGTGGGACTGGCGACATCCCTTGACGACCTGCGTTCGGTCTTGCTGGGCAGTTCCGACGGGGTCCCGATCACAGTCGGAGACGTTGCCGAGGTCAAAGAAGGCGCTGCCATACGGCGGGGGTTGCAGACCAAGAACGGCACTTCGGAGGTCGTGGCTGGTCAGGTCATTAAGCTCTTCGGGACGAACGCATCGACGGTAATCGAGGCGGTCGAAAATAAGATTACGCAGATAAACGAGAGCCTGCCCGAAGGCGTCAATATCGTTCCATACTACGAGCAGAAGACTCTGGTAGAGGCCGCTGTGAGCACCGTAACTTCCGCACTGGCTCAGGGAGTCGCGCTGGTCGCGCTGGTTCTGGTCGTCTTCATGGGCGGGCTAAGGCCGACGCTGGTCGTGGCAATCGCTCTACCTTTCTCGGTGCTCTTTGCGACCTTGGGCATGTACTACTTCGGGATCTCCGCCAACCTTATGTCCCTCGGCGGACTGGCTATCGCGATTGGTATGCTTGTGGACGGAGCCATTGTCGTAGTGGAGAATGTGGACCAGCACCTTCGTGCGGCGAAACCTAGTGAACCGAGGCTGCAAGTGGTTGCGCGAGCATGTGGAGAGGTGGCTCGCCCCGTTGCTTTTGCAGTTGCTATTGTCATACTGGTGTTTCTGCCTCTGTTCACGCTAACAGGGGTCGAGGGCAAAACCTTTCGCCCGCTGGCGTATTCGATCGCCTTGGCCATGACCGGCTCCCTCATATACGCGCTGATAGTGGGGCCGGCTTTGGCCTATTACCTTATGCGGAAGCCCAAGCCCAAGCATGACGATGAGAAGCGGGAGGCGCAGGAAAATTTCATTGTTCGCGTCCTGCAGGCTCCCTACCGCCCGCTGGTGAGCTTCCTGGTGAAGCAACGCTGGTTGGCGGCGCTTGGCTCGGTGCTATTGCTCGGCGGCGGCATTTTGATCTTTCCGAGGCTCGGCACCGAATTCACGCCGGAGCTGAATGAAGGCACCATCGTGGTAAAGCTGAAAATGGCTCCGTCCATTTCCATCGACACCTCCAAACAAATGACGCAGACGGTGGAGCGCCGGATACTCGAAGTGCCCGAAGTCACAGAGATTGTGACCCGGATCGGGCGCGGCGAGGTCGGCGCACACGCGGATCCGATCAACGCAGCTGAGCTCTTCCTGATCATGACGCCTCCACGGGAGTGGCGCGTGCCTTACGATCAGGAGATTATGGTCGAGCATATCCGCGATGCGATCGGTGAGCCTCCGGGAGTCATCGTCAACTACACTCAGCCCATCGATATGTCGGTCGACGAACTGCTGGAAGGCGTTCAGGCGGAACTCGCGGTAAAGCTCTTCGGCGAAGATCTCGATCTGCTGCTGCAAAAAGCCAATGAAATCGCAGCCACACTGGGCGAAGTCGACGGGGCGAGAGACGTGCAGGTCGATCAGGTTACAGGATCACCGCAGTTACTTATCCAAATCGATCGCGAGGCTGCGGCTCGATACAACTTGAATGTCGGCGATATTCAGCGCGTCGTGCAGGCGGGAATCGGTGGCGCCGAAGCCGGAATGATCTTCGAAGGCATCCGCCGATACGAGATCCTGGTGCGCTATCCCGAGGCCTATCGAAACACAGTCGAATCCATCAGGGAAACGATTATCCGTAGCACGACAGGAGCCATGGTTCCGCTGGACGAGGTGGCCACCGTTGAGGAGATTGTGGGGCCGCGGCAGATCACTCGTGAGCGTAGCCAGCGCTTCATTGCCATTCAGGCTAATGTGGTGGGGCGCGACATGGGGAGTTTTGTCGATGATGCGGAAGAAGCCATTGCCGCGGAAGTTGATCTTCCGCCGGGCTATCTTACCGTCTGGGGTGGCTCCTACAAGCTTCAGCAGGAGGCGAACAAACGCTTTGCGGTGGTGATTCCCGTGACACTGCTGCTTATCCTGCTCATGATTTACGCCGCGCTGAATTCCTTGCGCAACAGCCTGCTGATTCTGCTGAACATTCCGCTGGCGCTGGTCGGCGGGATTGTTGCTCTCTGGATCAGCGGCGAAAATCTCTCTGTCCCGGCGACAGTCGGATTCATCGCCCTCTTTGGCATCGCCTTGGGGAATGGGCTGGTGCTGATCACCTACACAAATCAGCTCCTTCGCGAAGGAATGGACGTTGGCTCTGCGTCTGTTGAGGCTGCTTGCAGACGACTGCGCCCCGTCTTGATGACGGCGATCACGACAGGTCTCGGTCTTTTGCCACTATTGGTCGCCACCGGCACGGGTAGTGAAGTGCAGCGTCCGCTGGCTGTCGTTGTGATAGGAGGACTCGTCAGCTCAACGTTGCTGACACTGCTAGTTATTCCCGCCCTCTACAAGTGGTTCGCGATCAACCCCGATCAGGAACTCTAGCCCCAAAGCACCCATGAAAGAAATCAAGGCCTACATTAAAGAGTTCAAGCAGGATGCGGTAACCCGCGCTTTGCACGAACTGGAGGGCGTCACCGGAGCCAGCTTCTCTCAGGTCCTCGGCTTCGGCCGCGGCAAGCAGAAGTCTTCCGGCTACAATCCGGACGCTGCCCCCTCAAGCTATGTCCGCCATTTGAAAGTCGAAGTCGTCTGCGAGAATGCGGTTGTAGACCAGGTGGTTCGAACCATCCACCGAGCGGCTCACACGGGCCTGCGAGGAGACGGGCGGATCTATGTGAGTGACGTTCACCGGGAACTGAGGATCCAGGATGAGCCCGTATGAGGACAGGCGCATTCCGCTCTCGTGGCGTGGCAATAGTGACACGCCGGCGCGAGCCCTCCCGGAATAGCGGATAGTCGGCCGACCGCAGAGTCCGAACCTCTGCCGGCCAGTCGGCCTGTGCTTATCCTCTGTCGCGGGATTGCATCCAACGGCCCTATACGAAAATGAGGAAAACGAAGACGAAACAGTCGAAAGCTCAAAAGCGCTCCGGCACCCGCCCCGCAAAAGGCTCGGATGCCAAACGAGCCCTCCGTGAACAGCAGGAGCGACGAAACTTGGCGGTGGCCGCCTGCAGCGTCTTTGGAATGGTTGTGGTAGGCTTCGCGATCTACTGGCGCGCGTCGCTGCATCAGACTGGCCACGTCCGGGTGTCGTTTAGTTTTCTGATATTCGCCATTCTTATCGCGGCCGCAACAGCGTGGTGCGTCTATGACTGGGCGCGCCACAAATAGGAGGACCGAACTTTCATATGTGCTACAGTGTGTGACACTCATCCATAGGAGCCATGAATCCAGCACCAGAACCTGATCAAAATTGCGGCTGCCGTTGCGATGGTGGTCCACCTCCAGTTGACGGCCTTGCCTCGAAGGCAATCGGCGATGGTTCACAGCACACCACGCTTCGTGTCGCCGGCATGTGTTGTGCCGATGAAGTGGGGGCCGTCGAAAGCGCGCTGAAATCCTTGCGCGGGGTCAACGGCGTGCAGGTCAACCTGATGCGCGGCAGCGTAACGATCGATCACGATTCAAGCGTCAATCCACAGACGTTGTCCAGGGCGATCGGGCGCGCCGGTCTCAAGGCTCTGCCGGAAGGTGGTGGGGGCGGAGAGAAAGAGGCGGAATCGGATCGGCGCCGGCAGCTTGCGGCGGTGGTCATCGCTGGCGTGCTGACGGCGGTGGGTCTGCTAGTCGGCTGGATTGGGAGCGGCCTCAGCTGGGTTGCCCCCTGGCTCTTCGCCGGGGCCATCGTGAGCGGCGGCAGCTTGGTGCTGCCAAAGGCGCTGAGGGCAATCGCTCGACGTTCACTCGATATGAACGTGCTCATGACGGTGGCTGTTCTGGGAGCCGTCGTCATCGGTGAGTGGGGAGAGGCGGCAATGGTTGTTTTCCTTTTCGCTCTCTCCGAACTGCTTGAAGCCTTCAGCCTCGGTCGAGCCCGTCGCGCCATCCGCTCACTGATGCAGCTGTCTCCCGAGACCGCCCTCGTGCGGCGCGGAGCAGAATTTGTGGAGGCGCCGGTCGAGTCCGTCGAAGTGGGCGAAATCATCACCGTCCGATCGGGCGCCCGTATCCCATTGGACGGGGAGGTGATCTCCGGGCGATCCGGCGTGAACCAGGCACCTATCACGGGCGAATCAATGCCGGTCGAAAAGGAGGCCGGTGCCACCGTGTTCGCTGGCACGATAAACGGCGAGGGTTCGTTGGAAGTTCGTGTGACCAAACTCTCCACGGATAGCACGTTGGCCCGCATCATCCACCTCATTGAGGAAGCCCAGTCGCAGAAGGCGCCTTCGGAGCGCTTCGTCGACGTTTTCGCCCGCTACTATACACCGGCAGTATTTGCCGCGGCTATTCTTGTCGCGATCGCGCCACCGCTGCTCCTCGGCGGCGAATGGCTTGTTTGGTTTTATCGGGCGCTCGTTCTGTTGGTAATCGCCTGTCCCTGCGCTCTTGTCATATCGACGCCTGTGTCGATTGTCTCCGGGCTCACGGCCATGGCTCGGCGGGGCGTGCTGATAAAGGGAGGAATCGTGCTCGAGGCGGTGGGACGGCTGACTGCCGTTGCCATGGACAAAACGGGAACCATCACAGAGGGCCGGCCAAGGGTGCTGAATGTGGTGAGCTTCGGTGATGCATCCCACGCGGACGTCGTCCGACTGGCGGCATCTGTCAATGTGCACTCGGACCATCCGCTGGCGCGCGCCATTGAAACGTATGCCCGGGAGCTGGGAATAGAGGCCACTCGCAGCACGAACTTTCGCGCCGTCAGTGGGCGCGGCGCAGAGGCCGAAGTGGAGGGAGCTCGTTGTTTCATCGGAAATCGAAGCTTCGCGGATGAACTCGGTATCTTGTCGGAAGAACTCGGGCAAGCGCTTCGCGAGGTGGAGGCCAAGGCACTGTCAGTTGTCATCATGGGCCGCAAGCCCGGCGGCGGGAAACCCGGCGTGGCGCTGGGGCTACTGGCGATAGGAGATGCGATCCGGCCAGATGCAGCCGAGGCTATCCGGGCGCTCCATGCTGCCGGAGTTGAGGAAATAATCATGCTCAGCGGTGACAACCAGCGCAGCGTTGACGCCATCGCTCGGCAGGCGGGTATCGACCAAGCCTACGGCGAACTCCTGCCGGATCAGAAGGTCGAACGCATCCGGGAATTGGTAAACCGGAAAGGGCGCGTGGGCATGGTCGGAGATGGAGTGAACGACGCGCCCGCCATGGCACACGCGAGCGTGGGCATCGCCATGGGTGCCGCCGGCACTGACACCGCTTTGGAAACCGCCGACATGGCTCTGATGGAAGACGACCTTGGCAAGCTGGCCGAGGCCGTCCACCTAGGGCGCCGAACCGTGCGCATCATTCAGGCGAACATCGCCTTCGCCCTCGGCATCAAGGCGATCTTCCTGGTCCTCGCGATCACCGGCCATACCAGCCTCTGGCTCGCAATCCTCGCGGATACGGGTGCGACGCTGGTGGTTATTGCCAATTCCCTCCGCTTGCTTCGCCGTCGACCGCGGCAAGAGCACCACCGGCTTGCGAGCGTTCAGGCCAGGACGTAGCTTCAGCAAACGGGCAGGCATTTCTCGTTCCGCTCCGATCGCGGAAGACATTTACCTTCCAACAAAGTTCCCCCATGGGTCACGAGCACGGAAAGGAGCACGGCCACGAGCACGGCCACGAGCACGGCCATCAACATAGTCACGGCACTGAAAACGTGAGCGACGGTGTTCTTCTCTGGACGATCATTATCAATCTCGGCCTCTCGGCCTTTGAATTCATTGGAGGAGTGATCGCGGGGAGCGTCGCCCTCATGGCCGATGCCCTGCATAACACAAACGACGCCGGTGCGTTGCTGGTCGCTTTCGTCGCCCGAAAAATCTCCCGTCGTCGCGCCGACCAGCGCTTCACCTTCGGCTATCGCCGAGCGGAGTTGATCGGCGCCATGATCCAACTCACCGCACTCATCGTGGTCGGGCTGTTTCTTCTCTACGAGGCGGTCAATCGGTTCATCTCTCCAGAGCCCGTCCAGGGCGGGTGGATTATGGCCGCAGCCGGTGTAGCCTTGGTCGTGGACGTGGTCACGGCTTGGCTCCTGTGGTCGATGTCCAAAGGGAGCATGAATGTGAAAGCCGCTTTTGTGCACAATCTCACGGACGCCGGTGCCTCGTTGGCGGTGCTCGCCGGCGGGGCTGCGATCTACTGGCTCGACTGGACCTGGGTTGACCCGACGCTCACAATCCTCATTGCCGGCTATATCCTCTACCTTTCCTTCGGCATGCTGAAGCGCACCGCCGGGATACTCATGGAAGGCACCCCCGAAGGTCTCGACCTTGGAGACGTGCAACAGGAAATCGAGAGATTCGAAGGCGTGCGGTCGCTGCACCATCTGCACGTTTGGGAACTGGACGAAAGCAGCCGCGCACTCGAAGCCCATGTGGTCATCGCGGACTCGGAAACAGACCGGGGGGCCCTCCGAAAGCACCTCAAGGATAGCCTGCGGGACAAGTTTCGGATCACCCACGCCACGATCGAGCTCGAGAACGCGTCGGCTAGTTGCGACGATTCAGAACTGATTCCGGACCACTAGGGAATCGTGAATGCGCTTTCGTCGGCTTCTGGCTAAATTGCGACCAGTCCTGGATCGTAATCAATCATGAACACAGGAGAACATGACGAACACGTGATTGGCTACGGCGAGCCGCAAAGTCAAAGAAGTGGCCAAAGTTAAAGGGAGAAAATCGCTTAATTCGTTGAATAACAATAGCTTTAGCGTAGGCTCATAACCTGAAGGTCCCTGGTTCAAATCCAGGCCCTGCACCCACTTTAAGCCCGCTAAGTCCCTGATTTAGCGGGCTTTTGTATGGGTCGAAGCCCCTTCCATCGATGCCTGTCGAACACCGCTAAACCCTGCGGGTCGGGGTGGATCTCGACGTGTTCAGTCTTTTCCCTGCCTCCTGCGGACCTCGTCGAGAGTCATCGCAGAACGTATCAGGCCTAAGTGGGTGAATCCAATGGGGAACGGGCCCAGCCATTCACCGGTGTCCGGATCCACCTCCTCGGGAAAAAGCCCCAGATCATTACCATGGGAGAGAAGTCTATGAAACAAACCCTCTGCTTGCTCGAGGCGACCGGTGCGGGCCAAAACCTCCACCAGCCAAAAATTGCAAAGAAGGAAAGCGCCGTCATCAGGACCTTTGAGGTCAGAACTCCTGCGGCGTGAGATAAGGTTGCCGGTGGAAAGCTCCTGACGAATTTGGTCTATCGATCGCTCCACTCTCGGATCCTCAATAGGGACGATCCCCATCAATGGTAATACGAGCGCAGTAGCGTCGATTCCCTTTTCACCAAATGCCTGACGAAACGCTCCGGTTTCAGAATCGTACCCTTCCGCAAGCACTGCCTGGCGAATCTCCTCGCACACCCTCCGCCATGTGCTGGTGTCACCCGCCAGTTCAAACCTCTCGGAAAGGTGAATGACGCTGTCCAGTGCCAGCCAGCAATGTGCTTTGGAATGAACGTAGTGGCGCGGCTCACCACGTTCTTCCCAAATACCGCGGTCCGGGCACTTCCAGTCGCGCACCGCCACGCTGGCGATCTTCTTGAGCGTCTCCCAGAGCTCCGGGTCGACCCGACGCGGCATGCGCTTGTAGCACAGCCATGCTGCCTGGGCAACATGGCCAAGCACATCGAGCTGAAACTGCTTGCTTGCCGCATTCCCAATCCGGACTGGACGCGCTTTCCGATAACCTGCCAAATGCGGCAGCACCTCCTCCGGAAGATCAGCGGATCCATCCACGCGATAGACCGGCTGAAGCCGGTCGGTTGAGGAAAAGGAGAGCCGCTCCAGCCAGTTGAGGAAATCGATCGACTCCTCATGATAGCCAAGGCATTGCAGCACATCGACCACAAGCCCGGAGTCCCGCAGCCACGCAAAGCGGAAATCCCAGTTTAAATCGCTCCCCATGCGTTCTGGTAGCGAACTGGCGGGCGACGCAATCATCGCTCCCGTCGGCTGATAGATGAGGGACTTTAAAACGAGCGCACTACGCCGGACTTCTGCGGGAAAGCGCCCTTCATAATGGCATCGTCCGATCCAATCACGCCATCCAACAATGGTCCTTTCAAGCGCTCCTTTGCAGTGCTCGGCACTCAGAAACGGTGCCTCGTGACCTTTCGAATAGCAGTAGCTCAGCCATTGCGATTCGCCTGGCCGGATGACCGTGCGGCTCTCAAAGAGCAGTGGCCTTGTTTCGCTCAGCAGCGCAGGGCATCCAACAGCAAACTGCTCGTTTCCCGAACGTCCCCGACATCCTTCCGCCTCCACCGTTACCTCCGGAATGAGACGACCGTAGTCCAAGCCTGCACGAAATTGAATCTGCACCTGAACTTCCCCCTCCAATACGTCGAGACGGCGGATAACCTGGGCACAATCCAAGTCGCTGACCTTACCCGCGTTCTCCGCTGGAAGCGGCATGAAGTCGGTAACCTGCAACTGTCCGCTCGCGACGTGCCATAGCGTTCGCAGCACGTTAGTGCCTTCAACATAGTGGTGCGCTACCGTCGCCTCGCCGTCTGTCGGTCGTACCGCCAGATAGGCACCTTTTTCCGCATCAAGCAGACGATAAAACACCGCCGAGCTATCGAACCGGGGGAAACAGCACCAGTCGATCGATCCATCACGGGACACCAGTGCAGCCGTGCGCCCGTTCCCGACCATGCCATAGTCACGGAGAGGGCGATCTTTTGTCATCGGACAAAGCGGTCCCATCGCCCATAAGTCTCCGATTTTTCCCCGCGCGGAATCGATGCAACGGCCACAATCAGCCCTGCGAGCACCGCGTTGATGGAAGATGCCATGCTCGCGCCGGAAAGCAGCCAGACGCCACCGCCGATGGTCAGCGCCAACAGCAGATTAAAATAGCGGACAATTCTTAAGGGTTCTCCCATCGCGATTACCGAAGTGACGACGACCAAGGCTCCTCCCAGATGAAAGAGGTGTGATGCGCTACCATCGACACCGAGTACGCCGGGCGTCGCCATCAGCCAAATTCCGATGGCGGCCGCGCCCAACAACGTCCATGGAAAAGTCAGCCCCCAGAACGCCGCAGCGATTATTGATCCCGGTTTTGACGGCAGATCGAGCAGTTCCGGCGAACGCTCATCCATGCTCGATCCCTCCGCGGGTCCGCCTTTCCAGAATACCTGCCAAAGCCCGTGCCCCTTCCTCTTTGCATCGATCATGTGCTGTCCCATTGCAATCACCTCGTCGACGGATAATGGAATCATCGGGAGCATTAGTGCTGCCGCCAGCAGACAGAGGGTACACCACTCTCCAACCACTACCGGCTGAGAGATCACCAGGAAAATGTGCACCAGTCCCAGCGGAATGACCAGAATGCCGAAGAAGAGAACCATCCACGGCATGGTACGCCAGCGCGTGGTGGCCCCCATGAACCCCATGAGGAATTCGAAGGTGTAGGCGGCCGCGCCGAACGCGCCATCAGAAATCGGCCACATGTGCGACATGTCCGAATTGAGCACACGCTTGGAGCCTTCGCCGAAGAAAGGGTCCCATGCGTGATCGATGTAGCCCATCTGAAAGGCCCCTAGATAGCGCGAGGTTAATAACCCGAAGAATGCTAATACGATCAGGATCCAACGCTGCGGCCAGCTCGACGGATTGTAGCTCCAGCCGGGCGGCTGATCCCCGCCCATCTGCATATACATGATCATATTGGGCATACCGGGAATCAGCACAGACAGCGCGATCACCAGCGCTCCCACCAAAGTCGCGTTGAGATAGGCTGCACCTGTTGGTGCCCAGCCCAGCAGCGGCGCGAAAGTCAGCCATACGCCGAGGAAGCAGCAAATCCACAAGCTCACCGGCCGATTCGGCGTCAGCGACCGCCAACCGAACACGATGAGCAGCATGCCCGAAATCAAATCGCTCCAAGTCATCAACGCAATCCGCTGGCTGAGCGTCAACCACAGCGTTCGCCCGCCGCTTGGATCAACAGTCCCTTTGGCATATGAAAATGTGAGAGGAGATAACATCACCCAGCAGCCCAGGATCACCAGAGCCCAATAGATCCAGAGGGTTTGCTTGTGGTGCATAACGAGCATGTGATGACGATCCTCTTCAGTCATCCCGTGCCCATGACCGCCGTGGTCATGGTGCTGCATTTCTTCCATCGGCCGCGTCACGCCGCGCATCCCCATCCCCCCATGCTGATGTCCGCCATTTTCCCCGGCATTGGAAGAGTTGTTTGCGTGGTCCTGTTTGTGTTTCATCCTGCTTCCCCGTTGAAGTGACTGTCGGAAATGAGGCCAAGACCGCTGCCTCGGCTTGGCCGGCTCCTGCAATTTTTCATGGAGAGCCCAAAGGTGCAAACGCTCGAGCAAGGAACCTGCGGATGCCATCAAAAGCACGCGCAGCACAGCCCTGAAACCACCCGCTCCGGGCCGCCGTGGAATCATCGCAGGGAGGCTTCATCGCAGACGAAGGTTATGGCTCGGGGACGGCGGCGGAAGGATGAGGCTCAGTGATTCATTGATGAGGTTCCCCGTTTTTACGCTACGGCTGTCGACCTCAAAAGAAAAATGGAAACTTTGCCTTGCCGTCTGCTGCTGAAGCCGAAAGGTCAGGGCTTCTTATGTTCCGCAGCCGACCGACCCCACCTTAAGACATTGTGCCGTTCTCCGGAGCGGCGGTCGTCTTACCCCTGTTCGTGCCTGTTTTTCATGGGTGCGATGGATGAGTTTCCGCTCTGTCCTTTCGTCTTTTGACGACTGCTTCTTGTCTCGTTCCCCCGAGACTTCCTGAAAGGGCTTTTTCGTATGTCCTACCGAAAATACTTCCAGGAGTGGTTCGCGAATCCGCGTGGCGATCTCATTGCCGGTGCGGTCGTGGCTCTTGCGCTCATTCCAGAGGCGATTGCCTTCTCCATCATCGCCGGGGTCGACCCCAAGGTGGGGCTCTATGCCTCCTTTTGCATTGCGGTAGTCATCGCTTTTGTCGGTGGCCGTCCCGGGATGATCTCCGCGGCCACCGGTGCGATGGCCTTGCTCATGGTCACGCTCGTGCGGGAGCATGGGCTTCAATACCTGCTGGCCGCCACCCTCCTCACCGGGGTGCTCCAGATTATCGCCGGAGCCTGCAAACTGGGGAACCTGATGCGTTTTGTGTCCCGTTCTGTCGTCACCGGCTTCGTCAACGCCTTGGCGATCCTGATCTTCATGGCTCAGCTCCCGGAGTTCAAGGGGCAGGGCTTGGTGATGTATGGCATGGTGGCCGCCGGATTGGTGATCATTTACGGTCTGCCCCGGCTGACCAAGGCGGTGCCATCGCCTCTGGTTTGCATCGTTCTGCTGACAGGCGTTTCGATGGGCCTTGGTCTTGGCGACACCCTGCGCACGGTGGGAGATATGGGGCAACTGCCGTCGTCCCTGCCGATCTTTTTCCTCCCGGATATTCCGCTGAACTGGGAAACCTTGGCCATTATTCTGCCTTACTCGGTGCCCTTGGCCATAGTCGGATTGTTGGAGTCGCTGATGACGGAAACGATCGTCGACGACCTCACCGACACCTCGAGCGACCGAAACCGTGAATGCACCGGACAGGGGATCGCCAACATTGTTTCGGGCTGCTTTGGCGGCATGGCTGGTTGCGCCATGATTGGTCAATCCGTGATCAATGTGCAATCGGGCGGGCGAGGCCGGCTTTCGACACTTTCGGCCGGGGTTCTTTTGATTATCCTGATCGTGGCATTGGGGGATTTTGTAAAACAGATCCCGATGGCGGCGCTGGTCGCCGTGATGTTCATGGTCTCGATCGGTACTTTCAACTGGCAGTCGCTGGCCAACCTCAAGGTGCATCACCGGACCTCCAGCATTGTGATGGTGTCGACGGTGGTTGTGGTTGTCTTCACTCACAACTTGGCGCTCGGCGTGGGGGTTGGCGTGTTGCTGAGCGCCCTGTTTTTTGCCTACAAGGTCTCCAGTTTGCTCGAAATCAGCTCCTCGCTTTCGGAAGATAAACAAACCCGGACTTACACCGTTCACGGGCAATTATTCTTTGTTTCCGCGAGCACCTTTGCCGAGGCTTTTGACTTCCGAGAAGTGGTCCAACACGTGCGCATCGACGTTTCTCAAGCCCACTTCTGGGATCTTTCCGCCATTCACGCCCTCGACCGTGTGGTGCTGAAGTTCCGGCGCGAAGGGACCGAGGTTGAATTGTTCGGCCTCAACGAAGCGAGCCAGACGCTTGTGCTGAAAATTGCCAAACACGACAAGCCCGGTGCGATGGACGAGCTGGGTGCCCATTGATACGCTACCCCATCATGCATACCAAATCCACCATCCTCGCCTGTACCGACGGCTCACGTTATGCCGCCAGTGTCTATTCCCATGCCGCATGGGCGGCACCCCGCATTGATGCGCGCGTGCACGTCTTGCACATCATCGATTCCCGCCGGGAAGCGGTTCCCCATGTCGACCTGAGCGGCAGCATCGGAATGAATGCCCGGATTGCGCTTAAAGAAGAGCTGGTGGCACTCGACGAAGCGCGCGGCCGACTCGCACAGGCCAGGGCCACCATTATTCTCAACGAAGCCCGAGCCCACTTTGATCTGGCGGGAATGGGCGACGTCCAATTCGAAGCCCGGCATGGGCACTTGCTCGAAACGATCGAAGAGCAGGAAAAGCAGGCCTCCCTCATCGTCGTCGGCAAGCGTGGAGAAGCAGCCAATTTCGACAAGATGCACCTCGGTGCCCACCTCGAACGGGTGATCCGCTCGGCCAAGCGCCCGGTGCTGGTGTCCTCGCGGGCTTTTAAACCGATCGAACGCATGCTGATTGCCTACGACGGGGGCCCGAGTTCCCGCAAAGCGGTTGAATATGCCGCTTCCAAGCCCCTGCTGCGGGGCCTCAAGTGTGTGCTCCTCGCCGGAGGCCGTCCCAGCTCCGCGATCGAAAACGATCTCAAGGATGCGGCCGATGCCTTGCGGGGTGCCGGCTACGACGTCGAAACACACCATGAAAAGGGCCACGCTGAAGATGTCATCGCCGACACGGTCAAGCAGGCAAACATCGACCTTCTGGTGATGGGGGCTTACGGGCATTCGCGGATTCGCCAACTGATGGTCGGTAGCACGACGACAGCGATGGTCCGCACGTGCCTGGTGCCCGTTTTGCTCTTCCGTTAGGTCCGTGCCGGGACGCGGCCCCGCTTATTAAACCGTCATTCCCCGGACGCTGCTGAAACGGGAGTAGACGGCTTGAACCCCAGCAGGCGCAGCCCGTTGAGGCATACCAGAACGGTTCCGCCCTCGTGGGCAAGAACTCCCACGGGGAGGGGAACTTCGATCCCTGTCAGGGGAAGGAAGAGTGTCGCTAAGACCATCAGGACGATGATGCTTCCGGCAAAAACTAGATTCTGGATCACGACCCGATGGGCGGCGCGGCTAAGGGCGAGCACGTGGACAAGTTTGTGGAGGTCATTGGCCATGAGCACAACGTCGGCGCTCTCCATCGCGATATCGCTTCCGGCCGCACCCATGGCGATCCCGAGAGAAGCTGAGGCCAGAGCGGGCGCATCATTGGTGCCGTCACCGACCATGGCGATTTCCGTGTCGGCCGCCATTTGGTGGATTTTGTGGACCTTGTCTTCCGGAAGGAGGTCCGCGTGAATGGCGTCCACGCCGACGCTTGCGGCGATGGAGTGAGCCACCGGCAGGCTGTCGCCGGTCAGCATGGCAATCGACCGGATTCCGTGGTTCCGCAATTGCGCGATGACGTCAGAGGCTTCAGGGCGCACGGGATCGGCAATCGCGAGAACAGCGAGTAAATAGCCTTGGTTGTTTTCCGAGGTGATTGCGGACACTCCGATCAAGGTGTGTCCGGCCTCACGCCAAGTGCCCACTGCTTTATTGAGCCGGGTGGGCAATGTATCCGGGTTGGTAATCCAAGGCAGTTTGCCCACGGATACCTGCTGGTCGGCGACCTTCGCCGTCACTCCAAACCCGGTTTTTGAATGAAAACCATGAACATCAAGGAGCTCGATTCCACGACTGCGAGCGTAACGTACCACTGCATCTGCCAATGGATGCTCGGAACGGGCCTCAATCGATCCTGCCCATTGCAATACGGCGTCTTCGTCCAGATCGACGGTATCGGCAAGGTGGATACCCACGACTTCGGGACGACCGCGGGTAAGCGTGCCGGTCTTGTCGAAGGCTACTGCCCGAATGCGGGAAGCCTTTTCCAGCTGTGCACCGCCTTTGAACAATATGCCGTGGCGGGCTCCATTGGCGATGGCAGCAAGGATCGTCGCCGGAGTGCTGATCACCAGCGCGCAAGGAGAAGCCACCACCATGACGGTAATCGCACGATAGAGTCCGTCGCTCCAGGAGAGGCCAAAAATAGTCGGTAGTCCGAGCCCCAAAAGTATCGTGAAAAGGATGACACCCACCGCATAACGTTGTTCCGCTTCTTCCAAGAAACGCTGGGAACGGGCTTTGCGGGATTGCGCTTCCGCCACGAGCTTGATCATGCGCGCGAGGGTGGAATCCTCGGCTACGCGGGTGGCTTCGGCAGTTAAACTGCCATTCAGATTGAGGGTGCCGGCAAAGAGTGCGCTGCCCGGACCTTTGCCGGCGGGAATGGATTCGCCGGTGACCGAGCTCTGGTCGACGGAACTCTCGCCCTCGACAACCTGTGCATCGAGTGGCACCTGATCGCCGGGGCGCAGAATGAAACGGTCGCCGACAGCCACTGCGTCGAGCGGCACATCGACGACCTCGTTGCCGCGAAGCACATGGGCAACCTGCGGGCGCAGTGTAGCCAATGCCTCAATCGCTCGTTGATTGCGCCCGAGGGCGTAGGTTTGCAGCACATTTGACAGGGCAAAGAGAAAGAGGAGCAACGCGCCTTCGAAAGGGGCTCCGACCGATGCCGCACCAATCGCGGCCAAAAGCATCAGCAGGTCGATATCAATAGTGCGGGCGCGCAGGGATTGCCAGGCGGAGATGAGTCCGAAATAGCCGCCGCTCGCATAGCTGATGCCAAAGCTTACCCACGCAGCCATGCTGGCACCCCGATTTTCCAGAACGGCACCGAGGATCAGGGTGATTCCCCCGAGGATGACACAAGCCTGCTCGGCCCGCGCAGCCCACGGCGATTGTTCGGAAGTTCCTTTTCCCTGTGTGCAACAACCAGCATCCATGCACTGACCGAAACGGCATTCAGATTCGGACGCCATGGCAAAAAGCACTGGCGTGGAGCCCCACTCGTCTTAGCAGGGTTTCTGTGACTGTGGATCGCGTGTGGTGATAGATAGACCGCGGGTCAACGCACCGGAAAATCGCTTATAGATGCGGAACAGGCAACAGCTGCCAAGTCCCGGGGGCCAAAGTTTCCACGGTGTAGTCGCCGAAACGTTCCCGATGTAAGGCTGTCACCGTAAAGCCGAAATGAGCGAACATGCGTTTCACCTGGTGGTATTTGCCTTCCACCAACGTCAGCCGCGCCGTGTAGTCATCGATCAAGACCAATGAGGCCGGACGGCAGGGGCGCTCATCCCCCTCCAGCAGAAGATTTCCGTTCGCAAAGGCGGCAACCAGATCAGGACTCAGCGCTTTGTCCACCGTTACATGATAGACCTTGTCAACGTGGTGCTGCGGAGAAGTCCAGCGATGGTTGAGTGCTCCATCATCCGTCAGTAGAAGCACGCCGGTGGTGTCTTTGTCGAGCCGGCCCACTGTTTCCGGGCGAGGATTCCGCCCCAGCCAGCGGGGAGGGAGCAAGTCGTAGACTGAGGGGCCTTCCGCCGCTTCGTGTGAGCAGACATAGCCAGCTGGTTTGTGAAGGAGAACCAGAAGCGGGCCGAGGTGGTCCAGTGGGTCCCCGTCGATTCGAACCGTCGTGGGATCGACTTTCAATGCCCCGGTTTTCAGCCGTTCGCCATTGGCCGTGACGGTGTGTGCCTTGAGGAAATCGCGTGCCCCCCGGCGGCTGGCATAGCCAAGGGAGGCAAGGATCTGATCCAGGCGGCGAAGTGGTGAAGCCATGCCGGGGAAGTGCCCTTACCGCGTTTTGAAGCGGTAGACGGTTCGTGATTGATAAGGCTTTCCCGGTTCGAGAATCGAGGAGGGAAAGGTAGGATGGTTGGGCGAATCCGGAAAGTGCTGCGTTTCGAGACAAAAGGCCGAACGAGGGCCGTAGGTGCGATTACTTTTTCCGGTCTGGGATCCATCCAGCGAGTTGGCGGTATACAATTGAATGCCCGGTTCGGAAGTCCACGTTTCGAGCACACGGCCGCTGGTGGGTTCATAAACCTCGGCGGCGAGGACGAAGGCGCGTCCCTCCGATTTGTTGAGGACAAAGTTGTGATCGTAACCGCCAACCTTGCGGAGCTGATCTTCGTCCGCATCGATGCGTTCTCCGATGGCGTGGGCCGAACGAAAATCGAGAGCGGTGCCTTCAACCGGACGGAGCTCACCGGTGGGAATGAAGTTTTCATCGATCGGGGTGAAGCGGTCGGCATGAAGCCTTACCATATGCTCGGCGATCGATGGATGGCCCTCTCCCCGAAGGTTAAAGTAGCTGTGGTTGGTGAGGTTGATCGGGGTCGGGGCGTCGGAGATTGCTGAATAGGAAATCTCCAAGGCATTATCTTGTAGTAATCGATAGACTACGGTCACATCGACCGCACCGGGATAACCCTCGTCTCCGTCCGGGCTGAAATGTTGCAGGCGCACGGTGGGAACACCATCGACGATCGTTGCCACGGCCTGCCAGACCGCTTGATCCCAACCAATTTTTCCCCCGTGCAGCTGACCGGGATTGCCGTTCGGAAACTCATTGGCGGTGACGGAATACTTCTTGCCGTCCAAAGTGAATTCACCGCGCGCTATACGGTTGGCGAAGCGGCCAACAATCGCTCCGAGGTAGGAAGCATTTGTGTGGTAGGATTTCAGATCCTCGAAGCCGAGTGCGACGTCGGCCAGATTTCCCTCCCGGTCAGGGACTTCGATGTGGGTGACAATGCCCCCGTAGTTCGTGATACCAACCCGCATGCCGGCATCATTTTCCAGCCAGAAGTGGAGCGCTTCGGCACCGTTTGCGGTGGTACCAAAAGGTTGGATTGTGAGATGGGAGCGGGCGTTGCTCTCGTGGGCAGGGGCATCTGTGTGCATGATGTTGTCGGCAGATTGATCCGTATTTATTTAGCCGTTGTCAGGAGTGTCACATTCATAAGTCCGCAGGTTGGGCAGGACGAACGTGCTTTTCCATTAAAAAAGCAGCCCAGCGGCCTGCTTTTTATGTGCCCTGCTTATGGGTAGCAGTCGACGACACCTCAGCCGAGTCACCCTACCGAATGCAGCTGCTGCTTGCGCCGGGTCCGCGCCGCCAGCAGCGACATCGGCAGCAGTTCTCTGACCTGCAGCCGCAGGAGCCGAAGGTAAGCAAGCGTCTGCAGGGGTCGAATCCGGATAGCACGCAGCAGAAGGTCCCGCGCTGGGGCGGGAGCGCGAGGAGGCAGGAGGTGACGGCGGGCGCTTTCAATTAGAAACAGATGGGCCACACCGGCTTCGCGCATCCGCTTTCCATGTTTTCGGAAAATCCACTCCCGAGCCTCCCGATTTTCGGAGACGATCAAGGATTTTCGCTGCGAATCGTTTTTGGCATCATGATAATAGCCAAGAACTTCAGGAAGGTATGAAACCTGAAAATGGCGCGATAACCGAATCCAGTAGTCCCAATCCTCGACCGCCGGAATTCCTTCGTCGAACATGCCGGTTTGTTCCACTGCCTCTCGCCGGAGCATGACACTGGATGTCCCATGGATCACGTTCTCAATCAACAACTTGGTCGATAGATCTCCCCGGTGTTTCGGATGGTGGATCCATCGCTCCGGACCAAGGGTTTCCACCGCGGTGTAGATCAGGCCAACCTCCGGAGGCATCTTGTCAAACGCGGCTACCTGTTGCTCGAGTTTTTCCGGGCACCATTCATCATCGGAATCGAGCAACGCATAAAAACGTCCGTGGCCTTCACGGAAACCACGATTACGGGCGGCGCTGACTCCGGCATTTTCTGGCTGTACCAAGTAGCGGACACGCGGGTCACGCGCGGTATAGCGAGCCATCAGCTCTGCAGTTCCATCGGTGGATCCGTCGTCAATTACCAGGAGTTCAAAATCCTTAAACGTCTGGCCCAAAGCGCTTTCCAGTGCACGGGAGAGCAGGTTCGCACGATTGTAGGTCGGCGTAATGATGCTGACCGCACAACTGGCAGACGGTTGATGGGTCAAGGGCACGTCTCTTGCGTTTCGCTGGGGATTTGAGCGTTAGCCAAGACTGTTTTTGCCGTGGCCATACCGTAGGAGATGACTTCCAGATCACTGGAATCGGGCGGCGATTTCAGTTCCTCGCGTTCGTCACGACCACGCTTTCGCGCCTCAGTCGCCCAATGGATGGTGCCATGTAGCAGGCGTTCCCAGCGTTTTCGTCCAAACCGGTTCCGATTTTCGGCGCAAACTTGGATCAATCCTTGGTTGGGCGGTTTGCAATCCACTGCGATACTTTTGAGCGCTTCATCGAGGATCCGCCGATAGCGTGGCAACTGGCCTCGTTCGTTCAGCAGTCGGGCAATATCTTCCAGAATGAAAATGCGGTCGCGCAGCCCTTTCTCACTGAAGCGTTGGCCGCTGAGGGTGGCTACACCTTCCGGGAGGCGACGATAAAAAGCTTCGCCGTTTTCACTGATGTGCAGCGGTACTCCCTTGATCAGCGCTCGCATCATCAGATAGCCGTCATCGTTATTGCCGCCGCGTGCATCCCATCCGCCAGCCCGTTCATAAGCTTCCCGCGACCACATGATGGTACTGGTGGGATGATACCAACCGCGGAGCCAAGCCATCAGCGGGTCTTCATTCTTCCGCCTCGGAGGGCAGGAGAGGGGCCGGCGTACCCATTTTCCATCTACAAGCTCAAGTCGGAACCACGGGCAGCTGACGACACTGCCGGGGTATCGCCGAAGTTCGCGCTCCAGATTTTCGAGGACTGTGGGCCCGAGAACATCGTCTGCATCGAGGAAAAGAACGGCATCCCCGCCGGCATGATCATAACCGAATGCCCGGGTATCGGCGGCGTTCCCCTGCCGGGTGCTCAGCAGCCGCACGTGTAAACCAAACGCCTGGATGACCGCAAGGGAAGCGTCGGTAGAAGCGTCGTCTACCACAATGATTTCGTCGGGCCGGCGGCTTTGCTCCAACACCGAGCCAATCGTTTGGCCGACATAGGCTTCGGCATTGTGGCAGGGAATGATAACGGAAATTTTCATGATTTCAGCTGTGTCAGCACCCGCTCGACGGCAGCAGGATCCACTTGCATGTCCCGTGTCAACGGATGGCCGTCGCCGATGCCATCGGCAGATACCAGCCAGTATCGGAGCTCCATGGCAGAGGCGAGGGCGTAAAAATTGGGATTGGGGAAGCTGAGGTCTGCCAATTCCACGACATCAGTCTCGGGCGGGCAAAATATCATGTTAGTCAGGCCGGCACCATGCGGGGCTGCGAGCACTGCCGTTTCCCGCATCAGGCGGACTTGTTCTTCGAAGCTGAGGGCCTCCATGCAGACGGATTCGAATCCTGCGGCTTCAAATTGCGGCCAGATTTCCGCTTCATTGAGCAGGCGCCGGCGCTGAGCTCGGGCCCGGCTGATGTAGATCCGGCGGGTAGGATTTCTGGCTGCGGGGATGGGACAATGGGTGCGGACTTTGCGGAGGAGTTCCGGCCTGAAGCGGTCGGTCGACAAGAGGGTGAGTTGATCGACCTGAAGCAGTTCGTCCGGGCCGAAGCGGGGGAGGGAACTTACATCGATCCCGTAGAATTGCAGGCAGGCCTCCACGCCAGTCGGAAGCGTCTCCGGTAAAAGCAGTTCTCTTAGGGCTCCCTGTTCCTGGAGTAACAGAAGCTTGGGCAGGTGGGCGGTAAGCCAGTGAGAATGATTATGGAAGACGCGCTCGAGCCCCCACGTTGCGCGCGCAATCCGTCGCCTGCGTTTGCGGCGAATCGCGGTCGCCTGCCATGGACGAAAGGAAATCTCCCGAAGTTCAATCGAAGCGCCGCCGGGACTGAGGATGCTGACCCAGAATTCCTTCTCGGCATTTGCACAAGGCACCACCAATACATCGCGCAGGGTGGCTCTTAAGGTGGCTCCGCTTTTCCGGGAGGGAACATCCCGAAACGAGTAACCCCACCAACCGGCGTCAGCAGGAAGTTGGTCCCGGTCCGCGATATTGGCAGGTAGTGGATTTATGGCGACAGATTCCGGATGGATGACTTCGAGGCCATCCGACAGGTGGCCAGCCTCCTGCACATAACGGGCGAACGGGATTTTGCGTACCCGACGATAGCCCAGCCATGACGGTGGCATCCCGTGTTCCACCAGTCCATTGGCGAGGCGTGTAAGGGTGCGCCGCGGCAGTCGCAGTCCATCACGCATCACTCGGAGGGAAAGCGAAGAAATCGACGAGGGTTTGGTGTCTCGCTGAAGCACGATTACGGAAGTCGCGGGAAAGGGATCAGCACGCGGCGGGAAGAGTGCGGGCAAATTGATAGAGGGCGTAATCCGGTTGGCAGAGCGTCTTGACACGCTCGCGGACCTCGGGCGTGAAGAGGATTTTATAGTCCTTGTCGCTGCGTCCGCCGGGCTCCTGGAAGTTCTGGGTTTTCCGCAGGTGGCGAATGGTGACGCGCCGTTTTACGAGTTCGCTCAGGCGCGTTTGAAATGCCGGCAAGTCCTCAAGGAACCCAACCGCGTCAAACTTAGTCAGGCTTTGTTTTGCACGGTCGATGGTCTCCGCGTCAAAAAGCGCATCCTCCCGCTGATGCCCCCCGAGGGCGAAGATGTATTTGGCACCTTCGCGACGGGCGCACGCGGATTCCAAGTACTGATGGAGCTCGGCTTCGATATCTTCAGGAGGCGTGCGGGTGCCATCCTGCGCCTGACGGATTCTGCTGTAGATGTAGTTCGAAACCCACCGGTCCGAAGGCTCCCGCAGCAGGGTGACAAAACGGTAGGGAGGGCGGGTCATTTCAATCAGTTCGCTGCTGACGCAAAAATGGCCGGACAAGTACGGCGCACGATTGGCAATGCGAAAGCAGAGCGCGGTGTTGATGACATGAGACCAGCGGGTATCCTCCCGATCCTCGTGGGCCTTGATGCATTTCCAAGCGTGGGTGATCCGATCAAAGCCGATATTACCCTCACGGGCTCCAGCGTAGATTCGGCCCAGCGCTGCATCAATGCTGGTTCCCCCTGTTTTGGGCACATGCATGAAGACCAGAGGCTCGGGAAATCCGCGGCATTGCTTCAGCACGAATCGGAATCCTTTGCCAACTTTCTGAGCGGTTCTTTGCACTAGCCGAATCTGTTAAACGTGAAAATCGGTCGGGAGATAGTGGAGGCGATGATGCTCACTCCAGCTCCAACAACAGCAAGTCTCCGTTCTGACTGGCCAAGTTGAGTTCACCCCGATTCTTGATCGCGACTTTGAAGTAAACCGGCTGATCCTCAAAGCCCTTTTGGGCGAGCGGCAGCTGATTACTTGAGCTGCGAAGGATCACTTTCATTGCGTAATTCCCCGGTGCGAGGGGGAGGTGTTTGATCGACATGCGAAACACATTGTTTCCTTTGCCCAGCTTGTACTCTGTCTCGATTCGATCGGTGGAAAGGGTGGCAAATCGCAGGGCCATTTCCTTGTCAAAGATGAGCAACAGGATGTGAAGCGCGTCACATGCGCGGTCCGAGTTTACGTGGAGCACGACGGAAACCCGTTCGTTTGGACCGGGGTCGGTGCCGGCACCTTCCGGCCCAAAGACCTCGACTTTCTCGATTCGGATCGGTTCCTCCGTCTGTGCCTTGCCCACGGCGACCGCTGCCCGGTTCTTGTCGGCATCCGCGTCAATGGTGTCTTCAAAATAGGTGTTCGCCGCTTCAAAGACGTCGCCGCCAAAGCGGACGCTCCCATTTTTCAAATACAAGGCAACGTTACAGACGGATTGGATCTGATTGATGTTGTGGGATACGAGAATGACGCTGCCGCCCGATTCCCGAAAATCTGCGATCCGTTTCAGGCACTTTTGTCGGAAAGAGAAATCACCCACCGCCAGCACTTCGTCGACCAGCAGGATGTCGGGATTGAGTGCCGAGGCGACGGCGAATCCCAGCCGGACGCGCATGCCAGAGCTGTAACTTTGCACCGGCGTATTGATGAAGTCCCAGAGATCCGCAAAATCCACGATCTCGTCAAAGCGCTCACTGACTTCCTTTTTGCTCAGGCCGAGCACCGAGCCATTGACGTAAATATTTTCCCGCCCCGTCAGGATGGGATTAAAACCCGCCCCGAGCGCGATCAAGGCACCGACTCGACCCCGCATTTCGATGCGTCCACCGTCGGGTTTGATCAGGCCGTTGAGCATTTTCAGCAAGGTCGTCTTGCCGGCACCGTTGCGCCCGATCAGGCCGAGGCATTGCCCGCGGCGCAGTTCAAAGCTCACATCGTTCACGGCGTAGAATTCTTTGGGGCGCAGCTCCGTGCGATCCGTGCCGCTTGTTCCTCGGCCAAACGGCAACATCTCGTGAACCACATCCTGCACGCCGTACCAGAGCGATTTCTTGAGATCGCGGCAGAACTTCTTGGAGACGTGATCAACCTTGATTACCAAATCGTCTTTCATGTGTATCTATACGTTGTTCGAGCTGAATTAGCCACCCAGGCGGGCGATGACGTGGGGCATTGCCAAACGGAAGAGTAACCAGCCGATGCAGAGGAAAAGCACCGTGCCGATACTGACTGCCACGAAGGCGGGAAGCTGTTCCGAGGGAACGCCGATCATCCAGTCCCGGGCTGTGATCAGAAGGGGACTGACGGGATTCAGGGTTGAAAGGATGGCGGCCGGTCCGTCCGTGGGCGGGGGATAAACGACCGGTGTAAGAAATAGCCAGAAGGTGATGCTGATGGTGAGAAGCTGGCCGACGTCCTTGTAGAGAATGCCCAACGGCGTCAAAATCAGTCCGACCATTGTTCCCAGTACGACCAGCATCAGCATGGCGAGGGGCGCGAGCAGGATCCACGGCGTTACCGGGATTTGGAAATAAAGAAATGTGCCCACCAAGATCACGATCCGGATGAGGAAGTTGAATCCCACCAGACCGAGGCCGGAAAGGATCAATGCCTCGCGGGGAAAATTGATTTTGATCAACATGTCCCGGGACTGCTCCACCGTCCGCAAAGGCGCCTGGAGGGCATCGACGAACATCTGCCAAAGGGTAGTCCCGATCAGCACGTAGGGAGCGTAGGCGATCGGCGTGGGTCCGATATCCAGCACCTTCTGCGAGTTCAGAAAGACGAAAATCGCCGAGGTGGCCAACGGTGGAAGAAATGCCCACAGAAAGCCCAGGAATGTTTGCCGATACCGGGCGCTAACGTCGCGGACCGTCAGACGCCAAGCGAGTTCCCGGGAAGCGCACAGGCTGGCCCACATTTCCCGGAGGAGGACGCCGGGATGGCGAAGAAGCGGCTCAGGTGTGTAAATATTAGTCTTCAAAGTCAGGCAAATTGGTTACGATGATGCGGGTGGCGTGCCACGTAGCGCACACTGTTCAGGATTGTGGATTCTTCAACAGGATCGGCCGGAAAACCCATGTGTACCATTAGGATTTGCCTCAATGACTGTCTCGGCAAACCCTTGGAAGATTAGACAATATAGTGCGGGCCAGCCGCGTTATCGCACCGGGATGGTGCCCTCTCCACTCGCTTGTTTTTGCTGCAAGAAAAGTGCCCCCAGTGCCGCCACTTGCGGTGCGGTATGCTTGTAAATGAGGACCAGATCCTCGTCGGAGAATGCCGCACTTTTTGTGGGCCGTGGCTGAAAGGGTACGATTTTGGACCAACCGAGGAAGTTGCCGATGCGCCGGGATTCCAGCCCGGGTTCTGCTGAAAGCCGCTCAAATTGGCAGATGTAGACATTGGGTTGATGCGCGAGCTTGAGGATGAGGTCCGCACTGGCGCACCAGTTCTCGATGTGTTCTTCGAGTGGATACCTCCGAATGGACTTTACGGAAAGGCTGTGCCCGTAATCGCGTTGCGTCATTGACCAGATCGTTGCCACGGGCCCCCGACTCATCATGATGAGGCGGACTTCGGGGAAAATGGCGCGAACGCTTTCAAGGTAAGCCTGGTAGTTCCGATCCGGCAAGGCGATCGGTCCAAGGGGTTCCTTGTCCACGAGCATACGGCGGCACCTCGACCCGAGCCGTTTGCTGTAATAAGACAGCAACATCCGCCGCATTTCCAACAGGACGATCGCCTCGGTCTGGTGCAGGCTGCGAAATTTTCGCACTTCCGACAGCATGGCATGCGCTGCGATTGTCAGGCGGCTTTCGCTCAGGGAAACGGCTCCAGGTTGTGTCCCGATCCAATTTGCAACGGCGGTTGTTCCGGAACGATAGGATCCACTGACAAATCCGAAGCGACTTGGCGCGCGATAGCGGAGCCCGTTTTTAACGGCACCAGCGTTCCGGCGCAGCCGCGGCAGCAGTGACGATGCAGGTGTCATGGCTAGGCAGACTTGCTGATGCGGGCGTTTTGCGATTGCGCGATCATGGCTTCGACCTGCTGCCACATGCATTCGACCTTCTCACTCTGATCGATCGAGCGCTGAAGGAGAAGGGTGCGGAGCTGCTGGTTTTTCTCGGGTTGAAGAAAGGTGTCCAGCCGATGCGCGGTCTCTGCGTCGTCCAGTGCGGGCGAGATCAGACAGTCGATGCAGCCGTACTCATCAAAAAGCGCCTCGTATTTGTGCGCCCACGACGTTCCCAGCGAAGGGGTGGCCTGGCAGAGAGAGCTTACTAACGAGTGGTAACGCGATCCGAGATTGGCGTAACAGCATCCGAGAAAGCCTTTGGATGTAACGCCGTCTTCGTCGAAAACCGGAGGTTTGTCACGAAGGCGTGCGAGCAGTTGTTCGAGGAGAATAGTGTCATTGGTTTCGTGCAGCAGAATGCATGGCTCGAGCTGGTGGGCGCGGACCCGCTCGATGCAGATGACGAGAAAGTCGAGGTAGCGTTGGGCCACGGAAGCGTCTGTTTTATCGAGCATGCGCGCGTTGGGGACGATGGCGACGCGGCGGGACCATTGTTCCGGGCGGGGTGGTTTTCGTCCGGCCAACAGGTGGGAGACATCTGGACAGGCGGCGACTTTGGTTGGGTCGATCCCAAGGTCGAGCACGTGTTCTGCCGAGACGGTTTCGCGGGGAAAGATCACATCAAACTGCTTGAGCATGTGCCGCGCGTGCGGGCGGATTTCGGGATCGGAAAAAGGGCCGAGGGCCTGTGGCAGCATGATCAATTGTACGCCTCGTTGCCGCAGGCGTTGATAATATTCGGTGCGGGCGATCAGTCGGCGGGGGGACCATTGGTCTCCGTAAGCAAAGCCAGAGCAATCGAGCAGCGCTGCAATGCGGCGGCCGTTGAGCATGCGCTGCGAGCGGAGCACACGTTCCGGGGTGAAGGGGAGGGCGACACCGCGCTTGAGCACCGACAAACATTCCGGCCAAGACCGTCGGCGAACGGCGGTGCGCAGATCAGCTGCATTCGGTTGCCACCGCACCCGTGGAAGCTCGGGCAGCCCTTCCTGGCCATTGACCTTCAGGTCAGTGGAGGCGGCGAGGACGAAGCGATCGCTCAGTCGCTCAACCACGGCGCGAAGCATAAGCTCATCGCCTTTGTTCATTACCCACGGGCCGAGAATCTCGAGGGCATCCCGTTGATGCGATAGTTGTTCAACCATATGTAAGGTGCTCAGGTTTTTAGGCATTTCGGTGAATGGCGCTGATGCCGTGATCAGACGTAACCCATGAAGCGGATTCGCTGGCATTCTCTTGCTGATCTTCCGCAGACCGCGATTCCGGTGGAAGGGCCTCATTTCCCCCGTAAATGGCGGCACTCATCTCGGTCAGGGCGTCAGTCAGGACGGAAAAGAACTCAGCTTGGTCCTGATCATCGAGTGTGCGCATAAAGACTTTCCGTATTTCCCGAATGGCCTCTGGCGAATGGGGAAGCTTGGCGAGGGAGGAAAGAAAATACGCAGCGTCGAATCCCCAGTGGCCGGGCCCCATGAATTCGTAGTCGATGTTGTAGATGTGATCATCCTCCTTGGCAACGAGCAGATTCACGTTGCCCATGTCACCGCACATTGTCTCAGCGGGAATCGCCACCGTGGCAGCCGCTTGGTCAAGCCAACGGATGCGGTCACCGAGGGATGCATGACGCGAGACGAGGCGGCGAAAGCTTGTCAGATTGGTGCGAAGGGAAAAGTAGCGGGCATGATGCAGGCACTTGACCAAGTAGGCTTGGCAAATGCCCCGAATCTGCCAATCGGTCAGGAGGGTGTTCGGTAAATGGATCGGTGAAGTGTGGCCCCAATGCTTGAGTTCAGCAAAAAAGCGGTCGACCGGTCCCAAGTCGAAGGAACGATTCATCCACTGTCGAAAGGGTTGGCCTTCGATATAGGTTTCCAGCGTCCAGAACGGCCCAATTTCGAGCACCCGGGGAAAAATGGCGGTGGGCGAATCCTGAATCAGTTTAGCCCGGAACTGAGTTCCCGTGCCGAGGGATGAAGGCATGGCGAGATTGGTAGCGCGCCGCTCGGTATAGACTGTCTGGATGGTTTTGAGCACGCACGGGCCAAATGTCGGATGCCGGACGAGATAGATGCCCCGGACGTCCTCTCGGATTTTCACAGTGTCTTCGAGTTGGGCTCCGCTCAGTTCGAGGAATTTCTCCAATAGATGCGCGGACCATGCGTCATTCGAGAGCGTGGATGGGATCAATCGTGGCTGGTAGGCTCGTTGCAGAGCCTCCCGGACAAAATGTCGTAAGATGCGGTGAAACAAAATGGCCTCCTGTCAATTGGGGTGCGGTTTCTGCGCGCCTGGAATGTGCGCGGATGCACCTCAAGCTTCGTGGCTTTTTGGACAAAAAGCAAAATGTCCGGGATTCTCTGCTTTCTGTGGGGCGTCGGCCAGCTCGTGAAACCAGTTCACCAGTTCGTCGTTAAGGCCCTCGATTTCATATTCAGATGCGACGCGTTCATAGCCGGCGGTGCCCATTTTTTGCCGGAGCTCCGGATCCTGAAGAAGGGTTTGAAGGTGTTGTGCCAGCTGCTCGACGTTCCCTTCTTCCGCAAGGAGTCCCGTCTGGCCATGACTGACGAGTTCGGGAATGCCTGTGTGGTAAGTGGAGACGACGGGAAGGCCGTGGGCCATTGCTTCCATCACACCGACCGGAATGCCTTCCTGATCCCCGTTTTGAGCGGTGATGCTGGGTGCAAGAAAGATGTCCGCTTCCTGAAGGGCTGCTTCCACCGTTTCCGGCGAACCCCATCCGGCAAATACAACCCGGTTGTCACATCCCAATTCAAAAGCCAACTGCTGGAGACGCTCGAGTTCGGGGCCGTCGCCAATGATATGATACTTCCACCCCACAGTCTCACTTCTCCTCGACGCCAGGGCGCGGATTGCAAACGCGAGTCCCTTTTTTTCGACCAACCGGCAGACCGAAAGCAGGCGAACAGTCCCGGTTGACGGAGTTTTTTGCGGGCGCGTGGGAGGCATTGCGACTCCCATGTGGTGCACACGTGTCCGTTGTGGATTGGCTCCGAGCTCGATCAGGCGCTGCCGCCAATGCTCGCTGACGGGAAGTAAGAGGTCTCCGATGCGGAAGAGTGGATCATAAAAGGACTCACCGCGCTTATCGATCGCTTGGCTCACATCCCAACCGTGAAAGACGGTGGTAATGCGGGCCTCAGTTGCCCCCAGCTGGCGCAGTTTGGCTGCGTGCAGACCTGCGGGACCGAAGTGGCAGTGAATGACATCGTAGCGATTGCCGAGTAATGGCATGCCCCCATGGAGGCAACGCAACGCTTCTGCCCGCGACATGCCTTTGAAACCGCGGACTAAACGAATCAGGAGGCTGGGCCGTTGACGCGCCATGTCGAACAGCAGGCGGATGCCGCCCAGCAGCCGGGGGATTATGCGACCAGGAAGTGGAGGGGCGCACCGCAGGTTTCGGATCCCCAATGCCTGCGTGACTTCTGCCGCTCCCGGCTCCTTGGCGCGGCAGACTACATCCACCGTCAGCCCCCGCTGCACGAGACCAGCGATCTGTTTATCGACGAAGGTTTCGCTGGGAACGGGAAAACGGTAGAGGAAAATGGCAACCCGAAGAGGTCGCTTGTACCCTGCCGTGCGTGCGACGGGTGTTTGTGGAGAATAAGTTTCAGGCGAAGGAGACATGGCTGAGATCGCCGGCGCGGCTGGCCAAATCGTGGTGGACTGAAAAATACCGCCTCCGGAGGAGTGGAGCCCGCTCGCTGAAGACAGTACGGTTTGAGTTGTTTCAACCAGTGAGGAAGACCGGAGTGCTTCTTCACCTTTTGCACGAACGCGCCGAATTGCAGTCGCAACCATGCCTCGGGAAGCGGGATCTTCAAGTTGCGCACCGGAAAATCCGTTCGATTATGCCAAAGCAGCCCCCGCCGCGCCTCAGCTGGGCTGCTCTCTGCTTCTTTTTAGGGGCTTTTCGAGGGCGAAAGCGCGCTTAGATGTAATCGAGCAGCGACATTTCCATAATCCGCCCCGTCGATTGAAGCGCAGATTGATACGAAGTCTGCAGTTGGTTCAAGCGGACAATTGTTTCAGCGGTATCGATATCGAGCTCACTGGAAATCAACCGCTCGAGCTCATTGAAGCGAGCCCGATTGATCTGTGAGGTGACATCCATGCTCTGCTGAATGGCGCCAAATTCCACCAGATTGATCAGGATCGTCATGTCGGCATTTTCAAGATCACTGACCAGCGCGTTAGCCGAAGGAAGGTCTTCGTTGCCGAGTGCATCGCGAAAAGCGATCAGGTTGTTAACCCATTCACCGATCTCGGCGTTGGCCGAACCTTTTGAAAAAGGTGCAATACGTGCCCCCTCGCCGATGCGGATCTGGACGTCTTCAGCGGGATCGGTGGAACCTTGGTAAGTCACATTGATGATGTTTCCGTTGGCATCACGTTCCGCGAGGTAGGGGGTTTCGGCGGTATTGGCACCTCCAAAAATGTGGTCACCGCCCAACTTGGTATTGAGAATACGCAGGCTTTGCTCGATCAGCTGGTTTACCTGAAGATTCCTTGCCCGATAGTCGGCGCTGCTGGTCAACCCATCGGAATTATTGGCCAACTGAGAAGCTTCCTTTGAAAGGACTTTGAGCTGTTCATACGCGGCCATGCTGAATTCGGCCACCGTCTGCGACCGCACCAGATTGGCGTTTTGCGTCTGAATCTGACTCTTTTCCGTAATGGTATTGAGCGCGCGGCCCATGGCGCGCGGGTCTTCTTCCGCGTTCTGGATCTTCTGGCCGGTCGCCAGCTGGACCTGTGTTTGCACTTGCGCCCCGTTTAGCTTGTGGAGCTGCCGGACGATGGAATCGGAGTAGGCGTAGGAGGGAATGCGCATGGCCGGAAATTTTCAGGTTAGACCCCAACTTGTGTGATAAGGGTGTTGAGCATTTCGTCGATGACATTGAAGACACGGGAAGACGCTTGGAACGCCCGCTGGAAGATCAGCAACTGGGAAACTTCTTCGTCGAGCGAAACCCCGCTGATCGCGTCGCGGCGACCTTGAATCAGCTCTCGGACCGAGGCTTGGACCTCGAATCGGTTTTGACGATTCTGCGTATCCTGAGCGAGGTCGGTGACCATGCGCGACGCAAACTGTGTCGCAGTGGACTGCCCCAGCCCGACCAAAGGCTTGTTCGCGAGGTCGGCGATCGCCTGGGCGAGATCGTTTGCGCCGCTGTTGGCCGTCGTCGTGCTTTGCAGACTGGCAAAGGTCAGGCTCGCATCCGCAGTGAAGGTGGCTGCAGTGAGCCCCGTGGCGTCGAAAAAGTCATTTCCAGTCGTGGAATAGAGACTGTTCACCTCGGTCACGAGCGCTTCCACAAGGCTGTCCATTTGCCCGCGCAGCTCTGTGAGTGTCTGATCCCGGACATCGATAATGGCCGGAAGTGAGCCGGCGGAAATATCGAGTGAGACCGTAGGATTATTTTTAAGAATAAGAAGGCCGGCAGCATCCAATCCCAGATGCATCGGCTGCTCGGCCGGTGCGATCAACGGGACTTTGGTCCCATCGGACGTTTGCACAAGAATAGAGATTTGCCCATTGCTATCCGGGGTTTCAACAACGGTGAATGCGATGTAGCCCGCGAGTTCCTCCAGCTTTGCCTGACGCTGGTCGCGCAGGTCGAGTGCGGAACCCGATTTGCCCAATTCCACCTTGGCAATCTCACGGTTGAGGTTGTTGAGGTCGTCGAGGTAGCTGTTAACGCGATTTACATCATCCGAGACCTGCTCGTTCAGCGTGTTTTCGAGGTTCTGCAAACGCCCATCAATCCGGTTGAACTCTTCCGTCAGTGCGTGCGTTTTCTGAATGAGCACTTGCTTGACGGTGGGATCGTTGGGCCGGGCGGCAAACGAATCGAATGCATTAAAAAATTCACTGATGCCAGCCCGCAAACCGCCTCCTGAAGCCGCAATGTCGTCAATAAACTGTGCATCATCCGTCCGGTCGAGGTACTCGCCCATGCTGGAGAGCGCCTGTCGAATCCGAAAAATTCCGGCCTCAAGTCCTTTCTCATGAGAGATTTCTGCCAGCAGCTGCCGATCGAGCAAGGTATCGCGGATCTGCTCAAATCCCAACGCCGTCAACCCGGAGCTTTGCGGCCCCTGCGCCGTTTGGACGGTGCCGGTTGAACCTGTGACCACACGCTGCCGCGCATATGTCGGGTCGTTCATGTGGGCGATGTTTCGCCCTGCCAGCTCGACCGAACGGCTATGTGCTTGAATGGCGGTTGCGGTGGAATTGAGGCTGCCAAAGAGACCGGACATGAGAGAATCGGGTGGAGGTTAAATCGCCTACGCTTGTTCAGGTGCGCACGACATAGTGGGCTCCGGACAGAGACTCTTTATGGCGGACGGATCCCTTCCGCCCGTAGGTCGAAGGCGTGCGGTGCTGGGGCATGATTGCATCGCAAAGATTCTGGTTCAGCTCGTAAGCACGTTGCAGCAGGAGGTGGTTTCCGCGCAGCTGCTTGCGAGTGGCGACAATCAGTCGGTGGACCTCGTCGAGAAGCGCTTCCAGCAGCGGTTGAAACTCGCTTGGAGCACGGATGGCGACTTCCCGAACAGTGGCATCTTCCGCTGTCGGGCCGACGGCTTCACGCTGAATTTGCCGACGTTTGATACTCAGGGATTCGATGGCGGGCAGGTAAGCTTCGATCTCACCAGTCGCCCCGAGAAGGGCTTCGGCATCGCGACTCAGGATCGATTCGCGCTGATTGTCGATTAGTCTAAAGAGCTCGCCAAAGCCCTCCAACTCGGCGCGCAAGGCGTCAATGAATTCAGACCAGAGAACGGGCATCATGGCTTTGTCTGGGAAATGGTTTGATGGGTAGAATCGTTGGGAAACTGGAATTGCGCCTGAAGCATATCGGCGATGCCGAAAGCTCCGGATTCCGAAAGTTGTTGGGCGAGCACATCCGCCACCATGTAGCGATGAACATCACCCCCACCGCCGAGCGACTCCTCAGGTTTTGCGAGGAGTGGAGCCATCGATTGCTCCATTATCTGACGGATAAAGATGGCCTCGAATTGCCGGCAGGCCTCCCGGAGTTCATCCGGTGGCGGTGGTGCGACCGCTTCCGGTTGCGCCGTCGCAGCATGGATTGAAGTGATTTCCATCAGGTGCAGGATCTTAGTTCACGATGAGGTCGGCTTGGAGAGCGCCGGCACGTTTCAAGGATTGGAAAATGGCCATCATGTCCCGGGTGGACAGACCGAGCGCGTTGAGCGCATGTGTGAGCGATTCGAGGGTGGGGAGGCTTTGGAGATAGCCAAAACCACTGTCTACCTCTGTCACGACGACTTCTCCGACTTCCCGGGTGACGGTTTCACCTTCGGCAAACGGACCCGGTTGACTGACAAATGGAGTCACCGCCACGGTGATCGTAAGGCTGCCATGGCTGATCGCCACTTCTGAAATCCGCACTTCGCTGGTGGCCACAATTGTGCCGGTGCGTTCATTCAGAACGACCCGGGCGACCGAGTCCGGTTTGACCGAAATGGTGCCCAGCGCCGCGATAAAATCGACCGGATAGTCCGCATAAGCAGGTGGTACGCGCACGTCGACAAGTGAAGGCCCACGGGCGAGGGCAGATTGGGGAAAGTTCTTGTTGATGGTCTCCGCCATGCGGGAAGCGGTGAGAAAATCGGGGTTGAGCAAGGCGAGCTGTACGCTGCCATCTTCACGAACCAAACTCGTTGCTACTGATCGTTCGACAATCGCACCGCCGCTGATTGTGCCCACCGTCGGATGATTCCGCTGCACAGTGGCCCCGCCTCCACCAGCGAGTACGCCACCGATAATGAGCGGACCTTGCGCTACCGCGTAGACCCGGTCGTCCGCCCCCAGCAGTGGGGTCTGCAGAAGCACGCCTCCTTGAAGACTGGCGGCATCTCCCATCGAAGAGGCCACCACGTCAATCCGCTGGCCAATCTGCGCAGAGGCCGGAATGTCGGCCGTAACCATGACGGCGGCAATATTGGCCGAACGTAAAGTGGCCGCGGGAACTGTGATGCCAAAGCGCTGGAGCGCGTTGGCCACACTTTGCACGGTGAACGTCGACTGATTGCTGTCCCCAACACCGCTCAATCCCACGACAATGCCGTAGCCGACCAGCTGATTGTCTCGATCGCCAACGATGGTGGTGAGGTCCTTGATCCGGGAAGTGGCCCAAGCGGACGATGCCACAGTCAAACTGACCACAAGAATGAAAATCTGGATACGCCGGAACATGCGGTTTCAGAAGGGGTTGATGATGTCGTAGATCCGTGTGAGCCAGCCCTTGCGCTGGGTGTCTGAAATACTGCCTTCGGAGACGAATTCGACATGCGCTTCTGCAATGTCCGAAGAGAGCACGGTGTTGTCTCCCCGCACATCGTCTGCGCGGACCAGGCCCCGGATGTAAACAAAGGTGTTTTCGTTGGAAAAGATCACCTTGCGCACACCCTCCACAACGAGGTTTCCGTTGGGCAGGACATCGGTCACCAGAACGGCCGCACGTGAATTCAGATTCTGACGATTATTGATTTCACCGCCGGCTGTATATTGGTTCGTGCCACCCCATTGCATCCCCGGCAATTCCCCGCCGGAGGTCAGTCGTCCAGAGGTTTGCGAACTGAATAGCAGCCGGGCAATCTCGTCGTTGAGCGATGCATCCCGGTCTGTGCTGGTGCGAGCGCTGGCTGTCGCTTGGGTATTTTCCAAAACAGTAACCGTCAGAATATCGCCGACCCGGCTGGCTTTGCGGTCGGAATACATGCTGCGGGATTCTTTGCGGCTGTCCCGCCAGAGTGAACCGCTGGCCACTGGGTCACTGGCAGGCATGATTCCTGGCAGTCCTGTCAGCAGCGCGAGGAATCCGAACAATCGAGGGCGCAAATGGTTCATGAATTGGGCGGTGTTCCGGAAAGGTGAACCCGGGCACGTCCCGGTGCGGTGATGACCGCTTGGATTTCGCGACGGGTTTGCGTATTGCGCAAGGTGATGACTTCTCCGGTTTTTCCGTCGCTGGTGGCTTGGGCGGGCATCGTGATGGAGAGTGACCCCTGCTCGAGGACCACATCGATGACATCACCACGGCGCACAGCTGGCCGAACCTCGACATCGCGCCAGGTCAAGGGTTTCCCCTCAAGAATGGTTGTCACCGCTTCCAGTTCGTTCAGCTCGACAGATGTATCCAGCGGCCGATTACGTTCTGCCAAAACATCGCGCAAAGCAGGTTCGATCGCCGGGCGGCTCAGACTGTCGCCGCGGCGAACACGTTGGCGGGCAACCCATACCTCGTCCCACAGTTCGACGTGAAATGGATGGCGTGCCCGACTAACCGCCTTGCCCTGCGAGTAAACGGTCCATTCGAAAAAGGCGCGTGATCCCGGAAGTGATGGAGGGGCGGAGACTTCAATATCCCATTCCCCCGGGTGAACAAACACGATCGGCAAGGGGCGAACTGGGCGGATTCGTAATTCGCCTGAAAGGTCGAGCTGAACGGTGAGCTCATCGAGCAATATCCCGATAATCTCTGATTCGGTGAGGGCGGCCCGGGTGGCGGTTGGTCGTTTGTCCGGGGTCGTTTGCCTGTCGGCCTCTTCCGCAGTCTTTTCCGTAATGGGACGCAGGAGATCCTGCAACTGAGGTGCCGCTTCCAGCGATACCGTGCCGCAGGCAAACGCGAAAATCGCTCCCCAGAAGTGAAGCCATGTCTGCAAGATCTTCATCGTTTGAGCTGGGCGACCTGTTGCAGCATCTGGTCGGAGGTTTGGATGGACTTGGAGTTCACTTCATAAGCCCGTTGGGCCATGATCATGTTTACCATTTCTTCGACGATGTTGACGTTGGAGATTTCAAGATGGTTTTGAATGATCCCTCCAAAGCCGCTTTCTCGGGGCAATCCCTGCTCCGGTGTTCCGCTGGCCACGGTTTCGGCAAAGAGGTTACCGCCCATACTGCGCAGGCCGGCCGGATTGTTGAACCGGGTTAACTGGATACGAAAGTTTTGCTGGCCGTCGGGTGTCTGCACTGAAACTTCACCGCTAGCCGAAACAGCAATACTCGAGTACCCCTGTTGCAGCGGCTCAAAACCGCTCAACACAGGCAAGCCGTCGCTGGTGCTTACGCGGCCGTCCGAGCCTACTTTCAGGGCTCCGGCCCGGGTGTAGCCGGATGTGCCGTCAGGCAGTTGTACCTCGAAGAAACCGTCTCCCTCGATCGCAAGATCCATCATGCCGCCGGTTTGCTTGAGGGTTCCCTGGGTAAATACCTTTGCGGTGGAAATGACGTCGGTGCCGTGGCCGATCTCCACGCCGGTAGGCAGCACATTGCCATCGCCCGTCTCCGCACCCGCGTGTTTCGGTTGGTGATACAGCAAGTCCTGAAACTCAATCTTGCTACGTTTGAAGCCCGTGGTGTTGGCGTTCGCAAGATTGTGAGAGATGACGCTGAGATTGAGTTGCTGGGCTTCCATTCCGGAAGCGGCGCTATAAAGGGAAAGTTGCATGAGCGTTTATGCTTTGGGGTTAGTCCGGGCGGATCAAACAGGGTTGCCGAGCGTCTGAATCGTTTTCCCTTTCAACTCGTCGACAGTGGTGATCAATTTTTGAGCCGCCTCGTAAGAACGGGAGATTGCAATCATGTTCACCATCTCCTTCAGCGGTTCGACGTTCGATGATTCGAGATAACCTTGCAGGATTTTTGAACCCGCGGCCGGTCGAAGACCTGCTTCGTCATCAGGATCGGAAAAGTGATGTTTTCCGTGTTCCACCAGTTTCACCGGTTCAGCAAATTCAAAGAGGGTAATCCGACCCGACTTCTGGTCATTTTGGGTGATGGTTCCATCCGGCAGCATGGCAATCGGCCCATCCTCCAACGGTAATGTCAGCGGACCTTCTTCGCCCACCACAGTGTACCCTTGTTTGGATACAAGGGTGCCTTCTGCATTGCGGAGAAATGAGCCGTCGCGTGTGTAAACGGTATCGCCTTCCGGAGTAAGCAGAGCAAAAAAACCTCCGCCTTGTACCGCGAGGTCGAGCGGGTTGCCGGTGGGACGCGATTCCCCCACTGCATAGTTGCGGACCGTGCGGGATTGCGGGAGCGAAATGTCTCCGCTGCCCGGTGCCCGTGTGCCGGGCGAACGCGGTTCCGTCCCCTCCACCGCGAAGGTGCGCCCTTTGAAGCCGGTGTTAGAGGACGCGGAAAGATTGGTCGCAACAGAACCCTGCCAATCCTCCAGAACGCGCATGTAGGCGGCACCGGTATCGAGTCCAAAATCCATACGCTCTACAAAGCACCGCGTATGCCATTGTTATCAACCTATTGATATTGAGCTGGTTCGGATATTCCTCAGGGGCGAAATGGCTTTGCTTTCGCAGCCAAGAGGAAGAAACGTTCACTCTGGGTCGGAAGATTCCGCCCCTAGACGAAGTTCGATTACGTGAACATCGCCGCAACCACAACGAAGCGTCAGACGCGAAATATGGGGTCCGGTCCGTTCCAACTCAATTTGTGGGGGAGGGGTGGCCTTCGGTTTGGCGGCATCTTTCTTCCCTACTTCGCTTTCTGCCTGTTTAAAACCGGAAGCGGCCTTTCGGGTAGACAGAAAATCGCCGATCGAAACAAAGGATCCAGAGCTTTTACTGCCTGGCTGGGAGGGTTTGTCCATAATCTACACGCAGTTGGGAGTCTTCTGTGTCAACAAAGGGTTTTTCCAGACCGAGGCTCAGGGTGACCCGCCGGTGCGCCTCGTTCTCTGGATCGAGGCCTTCGTAAGGACGAGTGTCGGCGTATCCCGATACCCGGTCAAATTGATCGGCGGAAACAGCGTAGTGCCGCAGCCGGGTGCGCACTTCATCCGCCCGACGCAGGCTCAGTGTCCATTTATCGATGTCAGGGCTGTTCACGTCGTCTACCGGTGCAGTGTGACCGGCGATCATGATTTTGAAACGGTGACGTGCGAGGATCCAGGAGAGGTTTTGCATCACAAGGTTACCCCAGTCCGTCAGCTGATAGGTACCCTTTTCAAAGAGCGGCTGGCGGCTTCGATCAAAAAGCACGAGTTGGAGCCCGTCAGCGGTGACATGAACATGGACCGGGCGTTCGTCGTCTTCGGGATCGAGGTTGAGCAAACGATAAAAGTCACGCACGAGATTGGCGATCAGTTGCGGGTCCACTCGATCAAAAAACGCCTCTGGATTATCTTCGGGAGAACTGCGCATGGCCAATTCGCCGTCGCGCAGGAGAACGCCTGCTGCCTGTTCACGAAAGGGATTGGGTGGGTTGCGGAAGTATTCCTGGAGTTGTTCGAGAAACTCCTGCTCAGTGCCGAGAATCCAGAGCACCATGAACAGGGCCATCATCGCCGTGACGAAATCGGCGTAGGCTACTTTCCAGGCTCCTCCTTTATGTGCCATAACGGTCTACTCCTTCCCTTGGCGGGGCAGGTTTTTCAGCATCTCTTCGAGTTCGTCCGCACCGGGTTTGAGATGAGATTCCAAGCTGCGCCGGGCCATTTCCACTGCCATGATGGGGGCAAACCCGTTGGCAAATCCGGTAATGGCGATCGCCATGCAGTCGAAGTATTTCACCTCAACTTCGTTGTTGGTGTGGATCAGCGCGGCGAGCGGATTGATGAAACCATAAGCACCGAAGACGCCGAGAAAGGTGCCCGTCAGCGCCGCCGCCACCTTGTAACCCACAACTTCGGGACCCTGCGCGATGGATCCCATCGTCAGAATGATCCCGAGCACCGCCGCGCAGATGCCGACGCCGGGAAACGAATCACCCACGAGTTCAAGCACCCGAACGGGCTCATGACCTTCTTTTTCAAAGGCCCGTATTTCAACATCGAGCACGCTGCGGATCTGCTCGGGTTTGACTTTTCCGTCGATGATGGGGCGGAAGGAATTGCAGAAGAATTCCACTCGTTGGGGCGAGCTGAGAAATTTGGGATACTGCCCGATAATCGAACTGCTTTTCGGCTCCATCACATGGTCTTCGATCGCAATAATGCCTTCGCGCCGCGCCAGCATGAAGATCTGGTAGAGCATTTTCAGGAGATCGATGTAGTCCTTCCGACTGGTATTTCCGCCGCGAAAGGCGGTGATCACCTTTCCCATCAATGCGCGCAGCACATGCATCGGACTGGCGATTACCAGAATGCCCAGGCAAATTCCCAGAACCACGACAAACTCCGAAATGTGCAGCAGCACCAGCGGGCTTCCGCCCCCCAGCATCAAGCCGCCAAAGACGGACGCCATCACGATGATAAAGCCGATAATGAGTACCATGAGCGTTTCCTAGGATGTAGACTCTGCTTTCCGCAGACAGGCCCGCAAAGCGAGCACTGCTTGTGTATGAATCTGACAGATACGCGATTCGGTCAGGCCGAAGATTTTGGCGATCTCAGCCAGTCGCATTTCTTCAAAATAATACAGCGCGATGACTTTTTTTGCGGTCTCGGGGAGTTGGCCGATCGCGCTGGCCAGCTGTTCCACACGTTCTCGCCGCTCAATGCGTTGAGAGGCGAGATCGACGCAGGGGTCGGGGATTTTCTCGTGCCAGCTCTGCGGTCCCGATTCCTCGCTCTCGGGTTGGGCATCGAGAGGAATGAGTGAAATCGGGCGCAATTCCTCGAGCAATTTATTATGGGCGGCCGGGGTGAGATTCAGTTCCTTGCGAATCTCGGCATCGGTCGGCAAACGTTGCAGCTCCTGTTCGAGCTTGGTCAGGACATCTTCATATTGGCGGGCCTTCTGGCGAACGCCGCGCGAAGCCCAATCCCGTTTGCGCAGTTCATCGAGGATGGCCCCACGAGCTCGTTGCCGGACCAGACGTCCCAGCTCGTCGATGTCTTTGCCCGGATAACGGCGCAACGTTTCCATCATTGCTTCCAGACCAATTCCGCGCAAATCGGCGATTTCAAAGGTGGGCGGAAGGTAGGCGGTGAATCGGCCGACGACTTGTTGGACTACCGGGAGCAGCAGTGTGGCGATCTCGGACGTGGAGGATTCGGCTCTGGCAGCGGTCGCATACACACGAGCGGCACCCGTACGACCAGCGGCTGCGCGCGGTGCAGTGCTTTCGTTCAGGGACTGGCGGGGGCAAGGACTGTCGTTGAGGGCGGTCATCGGAGGATGGCGGCTCAGGTTGGATCATCCGGCTCCTGCGCGGATGCTTTTTTGTGCTGATCGTAGAGGGACTGGCGAACTGCCGCGCGGACCATCAACGCGAAGCCTTTGCCCAGCAGCGCGCCAATCATGGCCGCAAAAACCGAATCGCGGAGCACATTGGCCGGAGCAGTGCCCGCCAATGTGCCTGCCACAAATGTGGCAACAAAGGTAAACAGCGCTCCGAGGATAAGGAAGGTCCGGGTCATGGCAGCGTTTTCTGCACAAGGTGAGCGATGGCATTCTCCACGTAATCACTCGCAATATTAGGTCCGGTACCGAGGAAGAGGACCGGCGGGTGGCAGGACTGGAGGGCAAAGGGCCACAACTTCCCCCAGCCATGGAGCAGATCTACATGGCTGAAAACCAGATGTGTCGGCTCCAGATCACGCGCTTGGCGGAGAATCGTCTTGAGAATACTGGCTTCGTAGGCGGCATTCAGCACCAGCACCCGGGCGTCCACGTTAAGTTCATCAAGCCTTCTCCGAAGCGCGATGTTGTCCCGATAATCGTGAATCTGACAGCCGGGGATATCCACCAGCATGCGCGTGTTCAGGTTTTCCGGCTCGGCCAGCTCTTCTGGGGTTCGCTGACAATCGACGCCCAGTGCTTCGCAGAAAGCTTCGAGACCATCGCCAAAGTGGGGGGAGTCGACGTCGATCCGCAGCACGCTGGCCGGACGGTCATGAATGAAAACCTCCCGGGTCAACCACTTGCAAAGGGCGGTTGTTTTACCGCACCCGGGTGTTCCGAGAAAGGCGATACGGTGGGCACTGAGAGCGGGGAGCTGCGCACGTTCTCCGGTCAGGATTGCTTCGCGCAACCGGGTAATTGCGTGTTCAATCGGTTTGTCTGAAAGGTGGGCGGAACTTCCCGGGCCAAGGATTGACTCAAGCAAGACGGGATCAAAACCGGCGTGGCCGAGGATCCGTTCAAAGCGACCTTCCGCCGAGGGACCGCGAGCAGCCGGACGGGGGCTGGACGACACGACTTTCTGTCGGTACGCAGGTTCCGGCGGAATCGTGCCTTCCGTGCCACCTTCGACATCCGGGAATGAAACAGATTCCTCCATCGCGCGTAGCGGTGTGGGAGGTGGTTCCGCAGCCTTGGTTGGTGGGATGCGTTGCGGCGGTTCTTCCGCATCTTCCACGTCCGCATCCTCAGGTGGAATCCACGCGATCACTTCCAATCGTGGTGACGAAAGAAAACGGGCCAGTCCGTTGCCAGCCACCTGTTTGACCGAGATCACACGGGCGGTTTCTCCCATCTCCTGCTTGATTACAGTGACGGCTTCTTCGGCGGAACCGACCACGAAGCGCATGCGCTGGCCGGGAGCAGGTTGGCTTTTGGGGGTATTCATGATCAGGACATCACGAGATCCGCCTTGGCGGCCTGGGCCGCGGCGGGATCAACAGATTGACGGGAATTGGGCGAAGGCGCAGTGATCACGCCAAAATGACGAATCTCTACATTGGAGGGGATTTCCTGATACGAAAGCACCGTCATCCGAGGCAGGGAGGATTCGAAGAAACGTTTGAAGGGCAATCGCAGCTCCGCCACGGTCAGGATGACCGGGTTGAGATTGGCACCGACCATCTCGCCCAGCAGCCGGTTCATTTCACTCAACGCTTGATGGGCGGTTTGCGGATCGACGGAAAGTCCGATTTCGAAGTGCGAGCGCTGAACGCGGGCTGCCAGGTTCTGTTCCAGTCGCGGCTCGAGCGTTGCGGCATGAAGCAGTCCATTTTCGTCCGCGTAGTCGGAAACAAAATACGGAGCCAAGCGCTTGCGGGCCTGTTCGGAAAGATCATCCGGATTCTTGGTGTGCTGCGCAAAGTCAGCGATACACTCGAGAATCACCACGATGTGCCGAATCGGCACCTGCTCGACCAATAGGTTCTGGAGCACCCGCTGGATCAATCCGAGATTGGCCAGGTCCGGAATCAGTTCACTGATTAGCGAAGGATGTGTGGTCTTAACGTGATCGATCAGCGATTGGACATCCTGCCGCGAAAGGAGATTTGCACATTGTTGCCGCAGAACTTCGGAAAGGTGCGTGATCAATACCGATGCCGCATCGACGACGGTAAATCCATGCAGCTCGGCAATTTTGCGGTTTTCTTCGTCCACCCAGATGGCCTCGAGGTTGAACACGGGCTCCCGGGTCTTTTCTCCCCGCAGTTGAATGGACGAGTGGTTGACATTCATGGCGAGCCAGCGGTGAGGCTGTACTGTTCCGCTGGCAATCTCCCGTCCACGCAAAAGAAAGCGGTAGGCCATCGGCTCGATCTCAAGGTTATCCCGGACAGCGATGGCGGGAAGCACCATCCCCATCTCGCGTGCAAGCGCCTTGCGGATCCCGGTTACCCGGTCGAGCAAATCACCGCCGCGGTTGGCACTGGCAAGGTCGAGCAGACTGTAACCGAGCTCGATCGCGAGCGGTTCAACCTCAGCCAGCTTTTGCAGCTCTTCACGGGAGAGCGGTGCCGGTGCACCTTCAGTACTGGAACTTGCGGCAGAAGCCGTTCCGTCCTTGTTCCGGGCGGCAGCGCTTTTCGGTGCTGCGAGTGCTTCCTCGTCATCGAGATCTTCGAGCAGCTCTGAAAATGGTTTTCCGCTGCGCTGTGCGCGCATGGTAACCATTGCTGCGCCACCAGCTAACAGCCCGAGGAAGATGAAAGGGATCTTGGGCATGCCGGGAAGCAGCGCGAAGAAAGCGAGTAGTCCGGCAAGGATTGCCAGCCCGCGCGGATGCGTTGCGAGCTGCCGTGCCACCGTGCGGCCGAGGTTTTGACTGCCGGAGCTGCGGGTCACAAGAAGACCTGCCGCGACGGAAACAACAATCGCCGGGATTTGCGAAACCAAGCCGTCCCCGATCGAGAGCAAGGTGTAGAGACGCGCCGCATCCCCAAAACTCATACCCTTCTGCATCACGCCAATGGCAAAGCCTCCGATGACATTGATCATCGTGATCAGCAGCCCGGCCACGGCGTCGCCTCGGACAAACTTGCTCGCCCCGTCCATCTTTCCGTAGAAGTCGGATTCCTGCTGGATTTTGTTCCGCCGTTGGGTGGCGATCTTTTCATCGATCACTCCAGCATTCAACTCGGCGTCGATCGCCATCTGCTTCCCCGGCATCGCGTCAAGGGTGAAGCGGGCTGCGACTTCTGCGATGCGTCCCGAACCCTTGGTGATAACAATGAAGTTAACAATGACGAGAATCAGAAAGAGAATCGCCCCGACGATAAAGTTTCCGCCGACCACGAATTCGCCGAATGTTTCAATGATCTTCCCCGCATTGCCCTCCAACAGAATCAGACGGGTCGACGAAATGTTCAGGCTCAGCCGGTAAAGCGTGATGACGAGGAGAATGGTGGGAAAGGCGCTGAATTCCACCGGCTCGCGCACATAGATGATCACCAGTAGGATGAGGAGCGAACACCCGATATTCAGCGCCAGCAGCATGTCCAACCCGAACATCGGCAGCGGCAGGATCAGCAGCATGATCACCGCAAACAATGCAATTGCCAGGAAGTAATCTCCGTTGCGGATCAGTGAAATGAAGCGGCTGGAAGCGGATTTTGTCATGACTACCGGGCAGTACGAGGCATCGACCCACGATGGGTGCGGTAGGTTTTATACACGTGGGCGAGGACGGTCGCGGTCATCTGGTAAAGCTCAACCGGGATCGCTTGTTCAACCTGTCCAAACCGATAAAGCATGCGGGCTACCGGTGGGTTTTCGATTATGGGAATTCCATTTTCTGTCGCAATTTTTCGAATACGAAGCGCAATGAAATCGGCACCCTTTGCCAATACGATCGGTGCCGGATCGATATCCCGGCGGTAGCGAAGCGCGACGGCAAAGTGCGTCGGATTGGTCACCACAAAGTCAGCTTGAGGCACATTGTGAAACATCTTTTGCTGTGCCGCCTGCCGTGCCATTTGGCGTTGAGCCGCCCGGACCAGAGGATCGCCTTCCTGTTGTTTGCGCTCGTCTTTGACCTCCTGCCGCGTCATCCGCAGGTTTTCATGCGTCTTTTTCTTCTGATACATGAAATTGATCGCGGCGATGATCCCGATCAGGATGATCAGAATTCCGAGTAGAAGCAGTGCGGTCTCCTTGATGAAACTGCCGAGGTGCTGGAGGGCGACCGGTGAGGTGAAGATGGGATCGCGGGTCACCCGGACCAGTCCAAGAGTGATGACGCCAGCGATGCCAACCAGCTTAAGAAACTCAATCCCGAAGCGGGTGAGTGCATCGAGGGAATACTTTTGTTTAAATCCTTTGAGCGGGCTGACTTTGTCCCATTTGGGCTCGATTGCCTTCGGGGTGAAACGCCATCCGGATTGCAAGCCGCCTGCCATGATGGCGGCAAAGGCACACCCGAGCCCGAGCGGGAGAATGAGGGGGGCCAGGAATCCGAGAGAGACCGGGATGGCTGCCACCACTGACTCCGGCGTGACGTCAATTTCGTGAATCGAGCCGAGGATCAACTCCATCTGCAACGCCAATTGTTCCGCGATTTCCGGCGCGGTCAGCATCGCAATCAGCAGAACCGAACCCAGGATGAACCCGATCTGAATCTCCTGAGACTTCGCGAATTGCCCACGGGAATGCGCGTCATCCACCCGCTTTTGTGTGGGTTCCTCTGTCTTGGAAGATTTGTCGGGCGTGTCAGACATGAGGGGATCAACGAGCTTGGAGCGTGGCAGCGGGAAGCGCCCGCAGCATGCGCTCGGGTGTTTCTTCTGCCGGGTGCATGAGGTAGCGCGCCATCAGCGCGGCAGTGGTTCCCAGAAGGATGAAACCAACCAGGATCCGCACCGGAAAACTGAGCATGAAGACGTTAATACTGGGAACAGATCGGCCCAAAATGGAAAATGCGAAGATAACAATAAAGTTTCCGGCAATAAATGGCGCTGCCATTTGGGCGCTGATCATGAAGATCTTCGATGTCTGTCCGATCAGGAACACCATCGACGCTTCATCGGGGATGATTCGTCCGGGCGGGGCGATCGCAAAACTGCGAATATAGGCGTAAAGAATGTGATAATGAGCCCCGGTTGCAAAGATGAGCAAGGTTACCAACTGCCCGAGTGGAACCGCCATGATCGGATCGCGCTGATTGGTCGACGGATTGAAAATGTTGCTTTGCGTCAGTGACATTTCGGCCGAAATCATTCCGCCGGCGGCAATCGCGATCTGGTAGACAATGGCGACCGAAAATCCCATCACGACACCAGCCACGACTTCCCCGACGATCAGACCAAGCAGTCCAAAGGTATCAATCCCTGCAGAGGGAACGCTTACGGCGGGAATCGCGGCGAATCCAAGGAATAACGCCAGTGTGATCCGGACGTTGAGCGGCACCGGCGAGAGCGCAAACGGGATCAGCGTCAGCATGGCGAGCGCCCGCACAAAGGGGAGCGCCCATGTCAGCCACGAATCCATCTGTAGTTGCTCAATCAGCACGGCGAAACCTTTTCCTCAACGAACCATGTCCGGGATCCGCTCGAACATCAGGGTGGTGAATGTCATCATCGACTGGATCGACCAGTAAGCCGTGGCGAGGAAGACCATCGATGCAACCACCAGCTTGGGCACGAAGGTCAGCGTTTGTTCCTGAATACTGGTAACCGATTGGACCAGGCTGATTGCCACCCCGACGGAGAGAATCGCCAGCAGTAGCGGCAGCACCAGGGTGAGCGCTTGCGTGAAGGTCGATCGAAGCAGTTCTACGGCGAGTTCGATATTCATTATTGAAAACTTTGTACGAGTGAGCGGATGACCAGTGCCCAGCCATCCACGAGGACGAAAAGCAGGATCTTAAACGGCAGTGACACGAGGACAGGCGGCATCATGAACATCCCCATCGCCATAAGCGACGAAGCCACCAGAAAATCGACCACGATAAACGGCAAAAAGACGAGAAAACCCATCTGGAATGCGGTACGCAGTTCACTCAACACGAATGAGGGAATGACCACTGAAATGGGCAAACTTTCGACGTGGGTCGGTCCGCCCCCGGAAAGCTCGATGAAAAACTCCAGATCCGAAGGGCGTGTCTGCCGGAGCATGAAGTCCTTCATGATCGTGGTGCTGGCATCGAGCGCTTCTTTCGACGAAAGGGTTTTTGTCTGATAAGGTTCGATCGCCTCGGTTTGAATCCGGTTGATGACCGGCGTCATCAGGAAAAATGTCAGGAAAAGGCTAACGCCGATAATCACCTGATTGGATGGCGTGGTCTGCATCCCGATCGCGTTGCGCAGAAAGCTCAGTACTATGGTGATCCGCAGAAAACTCGTCGTCATCAGCACGATGGCGGGCCCGAGAGAGGCGACCGTCATCACGAAGAGGATCTGAATCAGGATGCTGAGTTCCGAGTCCGATTCTCCGGAGGAGTAGGAGAGTGCGACATTGAGTCCATCTTCCTGGGCGCTCGCCAGCAGTGGCATCGCAAACAACAAAATTCCCCATAGCGGAATGCATCGGGAAACAAGGTGCGGCACGCGATGAAGGAATGGGGGCAGGTTCATTCCGTGGTCGTCTTGTCGAAAAGGCGTGAAAAGCGGGTATTGGCCGGTGGGGACTCTTCGACCGGGGGGGCATCGTCGGTGTTGAGTTTGCAGAGGAACTCAATTTTTGCCGGCGAGACTCCGACGAGAACGCGCTCTTTCCCATAGGCCGCCACCACGATGAACTGGCGGGTCCCCACCATGCAGCTTTCCTGAATGTGGAGCAGGCGGTTGTTTCCGCCCGAACGCGGTCCTCGTCGCCGCCAGAATAACCAGGCGACTGGTAGCGCCAACACGGCCAGAACAACAAAGAGCGTATAGGGAAACGGTGATGCTGGTAGGCTGCTTCCGGCATGGGAAGTTCCCAGTTGTGCCAGAACGCCGCCCATAAAGATAGTCCCCGGAGCGATCATGACATCTTTAGCTCGGTGATCTTGATGCCCAAGTGGTCTTCAATCACGATCACTTCTCCCATCGCAATCAAACGGTCGTTGAGGTAGAGCCCCACGGGTTCGCTCGCTTCCTGATCGAGTTGAATGATTGCGCCCGTTCCGAGCTCCAGGATCTCCTTCATCCGCAGCTGGCAGGAGCCCAGCTGGACGATGGCTTTGACTTTGACGCCAAGGATCGTCTGGAGCGATTGTTCATCGTATGTTTGGCTCATCGGACTACCGTTGTTGAGAAATTTTGGATTTGATACGTGCGGACCATTTTCCGTCATTTACGCCGGGTTCCCCGATAAAGAGCTCTATGCCGGACAACAGAAGTTTGACATCACGCAGGCCTTGACTGGCGGAGGGCAGGGGGATGACGTCGCCTTTCTTGAGTTTCAGCCATTCCGAAACCGTACGTTCTGGGGTGTCCCAGGATGCTGTCACCGGAATTTCGATACTTCCATAAGCTTCCCGCCACTCGAGCTTCCGTTCCCCGTGGGAATAATCCATTTCGCGCCGGCGCTTCTCCTGGAGAAAACGAATCAGCGGCTCCATCATGTGCAGGGGAAAACCAATCTGCATCTGTTCGAGGCAATCGCGTAGTTCGACTTCCAGTGCGAGCACGATGACGATCGAGTCGTGCGGAGCGGTCTGCAGAAAGCGGCCGCTCAACTCGTGGCCGATAATCACCGGCTCGAGTGTTTCATCATATTCCCACTGCGTACACCATTCTCCGAGCAGAAGTCCCACCAACTCATCGATCAGATCGGTCTCGATTTCGGTCAGGTAACGATCGGTATTAACCGCTTTTCCGCTGCCTCCGAGCATCTTTCCCGCCAGGGTCAGGGCCAGGCGCGGAGTCACATCGAGAATGCAGATCCCGGGAAGGGGATTTACCTTGAAGAGGCAGATGTGCGTTGGGTGCGACATCGACTCGGTGTATTGCCGGTAGGGCAATGTCGCCAGTTTCGACATCTTGATCCCAATATCCGCCCGCAGGAACATGGAGAGGCGCGCTTCGAGGAATCGGATGAAGTCTTCGTGAAGCAACCGCATCCGCCGCATTTCCAACTCGCTGAGAAAGATGGGCGTGCGAAAATCATAGGGTTCCGGGCGAACCCTTTCGGTCAGCGTTCCGCGTTCTCCGTTATTCCAGAGAATTGCCGTTTCTTTTCCCTCATCAGCAGCCGAAAGCAGGCTGTCGATTTCTTCCTGCGAAAGCTGACCAGGGTTGAACGTGGGCTCGTTCAGCGGCGATTCACTGTAATCTTCAGGCATCGGCGGTTACTGAACTACGAATTCGGTGAAATAGAGTTCCTTGACCATGGGTTGGCCGATGATCTCATTGATGGCGTCGATCAGCGCGCCCCGCAGCACGTTACGGGCACCGGCAGCTTCCAATTCCGGCAGTGTTCGCGCCGCCAGAATGGCGAGAATCCCATCAAGGATTGCAGCCCGGTGCTGGTTCATGCTGGCCCCCAGCTCTGGATCCTCGCCCGCGGCCTGAAAGCTGATTTTCAGGTAGCGGGTTCCCATCGTTCCGGCCACGTTCACGATAATCCCCTTGATCTCATGCACCTGTGCAGGCGTGGCAGTCTGCTTGCCATGCGAAGAGCCTGCAGCATGTGCCACCGGAGCATCACCGCCTTCACGAAGGGCGGAACGTATCCGTGGAATCAGAACCAGTTCTGTCAACAGGTAGGACGCCAGCGGCATCAGGACGATCGCAAGGCCGATGGCCAGCCATGGTGTCGTCCGGCGTGGCGCGGGCGTCGCATTGGTGACGCCATCAGAAAACGTGTCGGGGTCTGCGGCCATGTGCGAGGGGAAGGCTTATCGCTTCAGGTTGACGATTTCCTGCAACATGTCGTCCGAGGCCGAGATCATGCGGGAGCCGGCCTGGAATGAACGTTGGGTGGTGATCATATTGGAAAACTCTTCCGTCAAATCGACGTTTGAGCCTTCGAGCGAACGGGACTGAATAAAACCAACGCCGTTTTCATTTGGGCGGTTGGCTTGCAGTTGTGCTGCGGTCGGAATTGTCCCAATGCTCCAAGACGTATCACCGATCGGTCCGGCGTTGATGATGCCGGCGTAGAGTCCGTTGCCCATCATGGTGAGGGCTTCCGGATCGTTCACCTGCTGGAGCAGAATCTGCCCGCGGGAGTAGGTCGACCCATCATTGAGGAAGAGATTCACGCGGCCTTCTTGGTCGATCGCCCATGATTGGATGGCGAGGGGAACCTGATGTGGGTCCGCGGCGCTGGGCGTGGCGACGGCTTCAAGGGTTGGATCCCATTCCGCAGCGGCGGTGATGGGCGCAATGGCTGGAACGGGCTCGTTGGGATCCCAAGACGTGCTCGTGGTCATGTTGGTATAACCCGTGGGGGAGCTGGCATCTGCTTCCACGACATCGCCGTTGGCGAGCACGATTTGCCCGGCGGCATTGAGCGGACGACCTTCGGAGTCGGCATAGTAGTAACCGGTTGAAGAACCGGCGTTTGCCGTCGCACGGTTTCCATCTTCAAGCACTATTCGGTTCAAGCCGTCGATCGGGCGATCTGTGCTGTCGACTCGGACTTCTGAAGCCAAGTCGATCCGGATGCGGTCAATGACTGAAGGTGAGTTGTTGGCATCTCCTCCCGTCAACCCGAGCAGGTAATGGCCATTCTGGTCGACCATGTAGCCCTCCTGGTTGACCCGGAGATTCCCGTTGCGCGTCAGGTAGGAGGTATTGTTAGTCGGATCATAAACCCGAAAGAACCCGTTTCCACCGATCGCAAGGTCGGAGTTGACCCCCGTCTGGCTGATGGATCCTTGGCTGAACAGTTTTTGCACTGAGCCGAGCGCGACGCCGGAACCGACCTGCATCGGCGGTGTGTTGGAACGCTCGCCCGTCTGGGGAAGCGCGCCGCGGAGGGTTTCCGAAAAGTTGTCAGCGTAGTTGGTGCGCTGGGCCTTGTAGCCGATGGTGTTCACATTGGCGATGTTGTGGCCAATGGTTTCCATGCCCTTGACGAAGGACTTCATTGCGCTGACGCCAGTACTGAGTGAGCCGATGAGTGCCATGGTTATCTGATTCGTTTATGGTTAATGTGTGTTTTCGTTACTCGAAGAGAGGACGCTGTGGACTGAAGTGAACGGAACGTAATTTCCGTTAATGAGTAAAAATGTATCAGGACCTTCACGACGAATTCCGGAAACGGTCCCGAGTTGTTCATCACCGGCTTCGTCGATGAAACCAACTTCCTGGCCGATCAATTGTTGTGAATTGGTCCAGTGGTTAAGCGACTGAAGGTCAGACATTTGCTGGTTCATTTGGCTCATTTCCTGAAGACTGCTGAACTGAGCCATCTGGGCGATGAAGTCGCTGTCTTCCATCGGATTGAGCGGATCCTGCGAAGTCATCTGAACCGTGAGCAGCTTCAGGAAATCAAACATGCCCAATCCCGGATCTGCAGCTGTAGTCTGAGCAGACTGCGACTGGCCGTAAGGATCGGCGGCGGAAGCGGCGGCAAAGGGATTGATTTCCATTGGCCCTTGGTTAGCAGGCAGCAGGCCATCGCGTGATTAAGGTTTGCAACCTGTTGTGCATTAGTGCGATAGAATCTGACGAAAAATTCCTTTCCGGGAGGGCAAGCGCCCAGTGGAAAGAATGTCCGTCCCTTTTTTCCTCTTTCCGAGGGAGGTGAACGCACCCCGGAAATGATTGACGCCGTCGCTAGAGCCTTGGCTATGCCCAGGCGCGCAGGTTACGTGATTCACGTTCCGGCGCAGAAGGCGTTTCTGCTATCGCTGGTCCTTGAGGACGTGGAGCGGGTGTGGGGCGCGAAGAGGCCTGTCCGCGGCGTTGCTCACCCGCACCCGAATCATGTTGTGCCCACGGGCCTGAACCCGAGTCGCTGCGACTGTTGGTGGACGTGGCATTCTGAAAGGTAGGGGCATCAAGGCGTGCACCGCGTTCCGCAAAACGATGAGCTAGCTCATCCCAAGTCTGCTGAATGCCGACCCGAAGCCGTTCCGAATCGGTCGTGAAGATCGTTTGTACCCGATCATTGTGCAGTCGAATTTCCACTTTGATCCGGTCTTCGGATCCCAAGCGGATTTCAAGGCTCATCCGGGATTGGCCATCCGAACGCATCCGCTCCCAACCCTGAAGCAACGATTGTGCGAGCGGTGTCGCTGAAGATTTCGGCTCGGTGTTGGGCACAATGCGACTGATTTCACCTGCGCTCCGACGTGTGGCGCTTGCCCCGTGAAGGTCCGGATGCATATGCGCTGAGGGTTGCCGCGAGTCTTTATGACCACTTTCGGCCCCGGCTCCCGAGCCAGTGGCGGCACTATTCAGCGATTCAGAGAAGGTCCCCGCAGGCGCTGTTGTTACCGGTACCACGGGTTTCGCCTCAGCGGAAAGAGAAGAAGCCGCTTCCTGAGGCATGGTGCGGAGGGCTGGCTCAACGCGGGATGCATCCCGCGCCGGGGCCATCTCGGAGATTGCCATGGGCTGAGCGGGTGGAGGAATCGCTGCTACCGGACGTGAGGCAGCAGGAGTGCTTGTCGGCTGAGTAGGTGCCGGATTTGTCGGGCGGGATTCCGTATTGGGTTTTTGTCCTGTCCGTTCAGGCAGCGTCTCGTGGGACTGCACCGCCTGCACTTTTGACTCAGCCGGAGTCATGGGGGACTGAGGTGACTGGACAACGGAAGGAGTTGGTAATTCTTTGTTTACGACCGAACCGCTGACACTTGGAGGCACCGTTCGGTCAATGGACTGTCGGGACGTTTCGTTGGGGCGGGGTTCCAAACCGTTCGTCGCTGCAGAAGAAAAAAGAGGAGGCTTGGTTGAAACATATGGCTGCCCCGCGTTGGGAGTGGATTCTATTGTCGCTGACGCTTGCGGAGACTCTGAATGCGCGATTTTTTCGGTTCGGATTGTTCCGTCCACTGCACCGTTCGTAATGCTTGAGGCTATTGAAGCGGGAAGGCTTTCCGCTCCGCCGGCAGACAACACTGAAGCCGTGGGCAACATGCTTTCCGGGCGCGCTGCGCTGGTGGGTTGTACTGCGGGTTGTGCGCCGGTTTGAGCGGCTGACGGAGCCGTTGGTGCAGACTCGACAACAACGGGTGCGGCTGGTGCTGAAGTCGCGGGCAAAACACCTGCCGGGCGCGTCGCGCTGGCGGGTTGCGCTGCGGGTTGCGCGTTGGCTTGGGCGGCTGACGGAGCCGCTGGTGTGGACTCGCCGACAACGGGTGCGGCTGGTGCTGGAGTCGCGGGCAAAACACCTGCCGGGCGCGTTGTGCTGGCGGGTTGCGCTGCGGGTTGCGCGTTGGTCTGGGCGGCTAATGGAGCCGCTGGCGCAGATTCGCCGACAAGGGGTGCAGCTGGTGCTGAAGCCGCGGGCAAAACACTTTCCGGGCGCGTTGTGCTGGCGGGTTGCGCTGCGGGTTGCGCGTTGGTCTGGGCGGCTAATGGAGCCGCTGGCGCAGATTCGCCGACAAGGGGTGCAGCTG
>Ga0209346_1000281_pt1 | contig 56939 bp, 49 predicted proteins | sample AutmiccommunBRH9_FD_187381 | JGI IMG/M metagenome (GOLD analysis project Ga0209346, IMG submission 187381) | Deep subsurface microbial communities from Mt. Terri, Switzerland - Autotrophic microbial communities BRH/9 (SPAdes) (version 2) | ecosystem: Environmental > Aquatic > Deep subsurface >...
GCGGCGATCGACGTGGGTGATGCTGAACGGCCGCCCCACGCTCCGTGGGAGGACTCTGCCTGGGAGGACCGCGCATGGGACGACCCTGCCTGGAACGGCTACCCACCGCCCGACTACCCATGGGACGACTCTGCCTGGGACGACCCTGCCTGGGACAGCTACCCGCCACCAGACGACGCCTGGCACAACTACGTCGGCTGCGAGGAACCGGCGCACGCCTAACAAGAAACTCACGCTCACCGGCGCTGAACTGTGATGACGGAACTGTGATGACGGAACTGTGATGACTCTCAGTCCCAAGCGCGCCCGGTTCGCCCTGCTCGGGCTCATCCTCGTCGTGCCGGGAGTCCTGTTCGCGCTGGTCGGATGAGGTCCATCACGCGGAGCGCTGCAACGCGACCGGCAAAGGTGGCGTAGCCGCGCACGTGCTTCGCCGTGGAGCCCGCGATCTTGCGAGCTCGGACAGTCCTCGAAACACCAGAAATGGTGCCCCAAGAATGAAGGGCACCGTGAGACCCCTGCTAGCAGGCATGTTTGGCGCAAGAGCCCAATTTTGCCGCCACAAAGTGGGGCCAAAGTTGCCGATCCAGACAAAATACGCGATTCAGTCCCTGCGTCGTCCCCAAAACTGCGACAGTATGAATTACAGTCGCCGTCCGGTGGCCACAAAACGGGGACGATTCACGGACCCACGAGTAACGGAATGTCCTGACGCTCTCAGCGCGCCAGGGCCGGACTCGGGGTTTTTCATCGCCCCACTACTCCGAGGAGTCCTCATGGACAAGTGGAAGATCATCAAGGACAGCAAGTTCACCCAGATCAGCGTGAGCGCCGGCACCATCGTTGCCGTCGCCGCGCTCGTGGGTGCTGGACTTAAGTGGAACTAGTTCCACCCAGTCGAGCGGGCGGTGCCAGGAGGAAACTCATGGCACCGTCTGCTCGTCTTGCGCTTTATGTGAGCGTCGTCGCGGTTCTCGGACTTACCGGACTCGGCACAGTCTTGACACTTGTCCCGTGGTCGGAGGTTTTCACGGGGACGTTACTTGGACCGATTGCGTTCATGGTGGTCGCCGCTATCGCGGGCGAGTTGCGGCCAGTGCGGCTTCCCCGTGGCGATTCGGTAGATAGAACACTTTCGGCTTCGGCGCCGTTCGTGGTGGCACTGCTGGCCATCGCGAGCGTCGGAATAGCTGTGGCGGTTCAGGCAATCGCGAGTCTCGCCGACGACATCGCCAAGCGCCGATCTCCCGCCAAGTCTCTGTTCAACACTGCGCAGTACGCGCTCAGCGTGATAGCTGCGGGAGCCGTGTACTCCTGGCTGGCCGGTGTGCCCCTTCTTGGCATGCGAGACACCTTTCAGGCAGCCAGCCTCATTCCGCTTGTGGCGGCCAGTGTCACCATGATCACCGTCAACTGGCTGGTGGTGTCGGGCGTTGTCGCGCTCGCAGCTGGCCAGACGGTCTGGGCCGTGCTGCGGGCCGATGCAAGCGAATACCTGGTGACTAACGTGGTCCTCCTGAGCGTGGGCGGCGTCGCCGCCCTGCTGGCGGTCCACGGCGTGGGTGCGTTGAGTCTCGTTGCAGCACCTGTCGTTGCAGCCCATATGTGGGCGGCGGGCGCGGCGAAACATGCCCATGAAGCGACCCACGATTCTCTGACCGGCCTGGGAAATCGCGGACAGCTCGACCGCGAACTGGGCCGTGCACTTGGGGCGGCCGAGCACGGCCGCGCGAGTGGGCCCGCCCTCATTGTTCTCGACCTGGATCACTTCAAGGACATTAACGACACGCTCGGACACCCGGTGGGAGACCAGATTCTTCGGCAGGTGGCGGATCGGCTGGTGGCGGCCACCCCTGAGAAGGCCTCCGTTCACAGACTTGGTGGCGATGAGTTTGCGGTCGTGGTCCCTGCGGGCATGGCAGCCGCGCGGCAAGTCTCGACCGACGTTCTCAACTCTTTCGATGCGCCCATCCCGGTGGAAACCCTCGAACTCCTCGTCCGAGCCAGCGTCGGCGTAGCAATCGCGCCGCTCCACGGCTCCGACAGCGAAACCCTCATGAAGAACGCCGACATCGCGCTCTATCACGCCAAGATCGAACGAGACAGCATTAGTACCTACTCCCCGGAGCTCGACGTCAACACCGTCGGAAGGCTCCAGCTCCTCGCCGATCTGCGTGTCGGGCTCGACTCGCGCCAGTTGTACGTGGTGTACCAGCCGCAGGTCGATCTCCAGACCGGGCGCACGGTGGGGGTCGAGGCGCTCGTCAGGTGGAATCACCCGAACCGCGGACTCGTCGACACGGGAAGTTTCATCCTTCTTGCCGAGAACTCCGGCCTGATCTTCCCGTTGACCGCCTTTGTCCTCGACACGGCGCTCGGTCAGCTCGCATCGTGGCGCGCCTCCGGTTACGACCTTCGCATGGCAGTGAACCTGTCTGCCCGTCATTTGTCCGACCTCGGGTTGCCCGATCAGGTGGTCGCGGCGGCCGCTCTACATGGCGTTCCCCTGAGCGCGTTGGTGCTCGAAGTCACGGAGACCGGGATTCTGTCGGATCCCATTCGTGCGGACATCGTCCTCCGTACCTTGCGCGGGCTCGGGGTCGAAATCTCGATCGATGACTATGGCACGGGCAACGCCTCGCTCAGCTACCTCAAGCGTCTCGAGATCGATGAGCTGAAGATCGACAGGACCTTCGTTAGCAACATCGACAACGACGACCACGACCGCATCATCGTGCGCTCGACCATCGAGCTCGCCCTCGCTCTAGGTTTGCGCGTGGTCGCCGAAGGCATCGAAGACGAGCCGACGTCCGAGGCGTTGCGCGCGCTCGGCGGCGTGATCGGACAGGGGTATCACCTCGGCCGCCCCGCCTTGCCGGAGGTCGTCGAGGCGACACTGAAACTCGAGCGAAAGGCGAACGCGCGGGGAAAGACGACGGGCGTCTGATCGTGCTCGTTCTGGCCCTATGCGTCGTCGCGGTGGTCTCACCCCTCTTCGCCTGGCGTTGGTCCGCTGGGCTGCTGCTGCACCGCTGGCGGTGGCCGTGGCTGGTCTGGGTGGCTCTCGTGGTGCAGTCCGTCGTCGTCACCGTGACCCTGCCGGGGGTCCTCGCGCCGGTGATGCACGTGCTGACCTACGTCGCCGCCCTCGGATTCGCGTGGGTGAATCGACGCGCTGCGGGGGTGTGGATCGTCGCCGCCGGCGCCTTCACCAACGGCATCGCGATCGCCCTGAACGGCGGCACCCTGCCGGCCAGCGCGGGGGCGGCCCAGGCGGCAGGAATCGAACAAGGGACCGACTTCGCGAACTCCGCGGTTCTCGATAATCCCGTGCTGCCCTGGCTAGGCGATGTCTTCGCGTGGCCGGCGCCGCTTCCGCTTGCCAACACCTTCAGCGTCGGCGACATCCTCATCGTCGCGGGCGTGTGGGTGGCGGCGTGGAGTGGGACGCGGCGTTTTGGGGCCGAGCGGGCGCCTGCGGTGGCGCAGGGCCCGTCAAACATCGCTCCCCCGAAGGTGTGGTACCCGGAACCCACGCGATCGGAAGCGGACCGGCTCTAGAGTTCCTTGACGATTCGCGCGGGATTGCCCGCGACGACGACGTCGGGCGGGACATCCTTGGTCACCACGGAGCCCGCACCCACCACCGACCGGGCCCCAATCGTCACGCCCGGGCAGATCACCACGGACCCGCCCAGCCATGCGTCGTCCTCGATCGTGATGGGCAGCCCGATCTCCCAACCGTCGCGTCGCAGGCCGACGTCCAACGGGTGATTGGGGGTGTAGAGCCGCGTGCCGGGGCCGATCAGCACGTTGTCGCCGATGCGCACGAGCCCAGCACCATGGAGTCGTTGTTGATGAACACGTTCGAGCCGATCGACACGCGCTCTCCTTACTCGATGAGGATGGGCGGCCGAATGTCCAGGCCTTCTCCACACGAGTCGATCGCCGCCGCGAGGGCGGCCGTCAGCCCGGCCGGGTCCTCCTCGTACTGGGCGTTGATGTCGCTGCACACGGCGAGGGTGAGGGCCTGCAACGCAGGCAACTCGGGACCCGCGCGGTACCTGAACCACTCATCGGCACGGAGCTTCTCCAGTTCCGTGCGGGTGGGGTCGAGCTGCGGGTGGTCGTTCTTGCGGTCGCGTCAGATGGCGTCGGTCATGGTGGGCCTTCCTTCGCGGTCTTGGCCCCTATCCTCGCTGATTCCGACACTCGCCACCGCACCACAGGTCCCGGCGACTCAGCGGATAGCCTCACGTCATGGCCGCAAACACAGACCTGTCCACCTTGCTCGCGACGATGCAGCCCAGCCTTGACCCCGTCACCTACGTGTGGGCCACCGTCGAGAGGGTGCCCGACGGCGTCACGCCCGTGGCGACTATTCGCGAAGACGAGGGCCTGACGGTGGTGTGTTCCCAGGACGAGGCCGACGCGGTGGGACTCGACTACACGTTCCCGTGCGCTCGCGTCACGTTGGACGTGCACTCGTCCCTTGAGGCAGTCGGGCTGACGGCGGCGTTCGCCGCGGCCTTGGGCAAGGCTGGGATCAGCGCGAACGTCGTTGCGGGCTATCACCACGACCACATCTTTGTGCCCGTTGACCGCGCGGACGACGCGGTCGAGGCCTTGGAGTGGTTGGCGGCTTCGGCCCAGTAGTGTTGCGGCGCGCGCGGTCACCACTCCGCGCCGCACTCGCCCCCTGCGCCGTCCTCGACCTGGACAGTGGCGTGCGCAAGGCCGTGCTCGCGCAGCACAAGCTGCGCCGCACGCACCACGTCGGCCGGACGAGGTCCCGCGCTCACCAGGTGCACGCTCGCCACGTCCATGCCCGAGGTCAGCGTCCACACGTGAACGTCGTGCACGTCCGTCACGGCGGGAAGCGCGTCTAGGTCACGGGTGAGGGCGTCGACGTCGATCGTGGGGGGCGCGGCCTGGATCACGATCCGTATGGCCTCGCCCGCGAGGCGAAGGGCGCGCGGCACGATGAACGCGGCGAGCGCGAGTGCCACCACGGCGTCCGTGTACGGCCAGCCGGTGGTGAGGATCACGATCGCGGAGACGATCACGCCCACCGAGCCCACCGCGTCGGCCATGACCTCCAGGTAGGCGCCGCGCACGTTGAGGCTCTCCTTCGCGCCCGAGTGAAGCAGGCGAAAGCTCACCAGGTTGACGACGAGGCCCACGACGGCGACCGCGAGCATCGGCACGGCGTCCACCTCAACCGGATCACGCAAACGGCCGACGCCCTCGAAAGTGACGTACGCGGCGACGCCCAACAGCAGGGTGGCGTTCGCGAGGGCGGCGAGCACCTCCCAGCGGTAGTGGCCGAAGGTTTGCTTGGGATTGCGGGCCGCGCGACGGGCGGCCGTGACGGCGGCAAGCGCCATCCCCACGCCGAGAGCGTCGGTGGCCATGTGGCCGGCATCGGCGAGCAGGGTGAGGGACCCAGTGAGGAGCCCCGCCGCAATCTCCACGCCCACAAACGCGAGCACGAGCCCGAGCACCCATGCGAGGGCGCGGCGATGCTTGCCCCCGGCGGAAGTGACGGGGGAGTGACCGTGGTCGGCGCCCATCACGTGCCGCCCGTCACTCGAGACCCCGGGGGCGCTCGGCGAGGTAGTGCTCGGCGGCGACGTCGAGCAGCAGCCGTATGTGCGCGTCGGCGACTTGGTACCAGATCTCGCGTCCGCGGCGCTCGGACCGGACCACCCCGGCGGCGCGCAACTTGGCCAACTGGTGGCTCGTGGCGGACTCGCCACTTCCCGCAGCGGCCGCGATGTCTGACACGCACATCGGGCCGCCCTCGACCAGCGCGTAGACGATGCGGAGGCGGGACGGGTCGGCCAACAGCGCGAACGGCGCGGAGAGGCGTGCGGCGTCGTCCGCGTCGATGCCGCGTGGCAACGGGGAGTGCAGGTGGGGCTCGATCATGACCATCCCTGAATATATGAGCAACGATTCAGATGTTAGCCGCTCGAGGCGGGGCTGTCGAGCGACACCCCGCTGACATACTGGGGCCATGGACATTCCTATCCTCGGCACCATCGACGTCACGCCCAGTGGCATCTTCCTGTTCTTCGCGGCGGTGATCGCGGTGGGGTACTTCGGCTATCAGCTCTTCGGGACAGGGCGCGCCGGCCGCGACGCCAAGGAGGCGGACGAGACCTCGAAATTGGAGGCCGGCGAGGGCGCCGCCGACGACACCGAAGCCGAGGCCGTGACAGACGACGCGGACGAGCGCAAACGGGACTGAGGTTGAGCGCGCTCGCGCTCCTCACGCCCTACGCTGGTACCTAGCACCACCCGCGCGCTAAGGGAGCCACATGACCGTCGTCGATGCCGCCGTGTACGTCAAGGGCGCCCGGCAGAACGATGCGTCGACCGTGGCCGACGCCGCGGTCCGGGTGAAGAAGTCCGGATTCGCCTGGGTGGGCCTGCTCCGGCCGAGCGACCAGGAGCTCGCCGAGGTGGCAGGCGCCTTTGGGGTGCACTCCCTGGCCGTCGAGGACGCCATGAAGGGCCATCAGCGCTCCAAACTCGAGCGTTACGGCGACAACCTCGCGGTGGTGGTGCGAGCGGCACGCTATATCGAGGCGACAGAGACGGTCGAGTTCGGCGAGATCCACCTGTTCGTCGGCCCCACAGCGATCGTGACTGTTCGTCTGGCCGAGGAGCCCGACCTCGCGGAGGTGCGCTCGCGGCTCGAGGGCGACCCCAAGCTCCTCGCTATGGGACCGCACGCGGTGCTCTACGCCGTCCTTGACGAGGTGGTCGACTCTTATGGGCCCGTCGTGGCGGGCCTGGAAAACGACATCGACGAGATCGAGGACCAGATCTTCGATCAGCACGCGGGCATTGCGGTGTCGCGGCGCATCTACGAACTGCACCGCGAGGTCATCGCCTTTCAGCGCGCCGTGCAGCCCCTGGTCGAGATTCTCGCTGAGGTCCGCTCGCGCGCAGACGAGGACGAAACGGACATCGAACTACGTCGACTGTTCCGCGACGTCCACGACCACGTGATCCGGGTCTCGGATCGCATCGACAACTTTCGCTCGCTACTCGACAACGCGCTCAATACCCACATGTCGCTCGTGGCCCAGCGTGAGACCGAGGCCAGCTACGCACAGAACGAGCAGACCAAGAAGATCTCCGCGTGGGCCGCCATCCTGTTCGCCCCGTCGCTCGTGGGCACCACCTATGGAATGAACTTTCGCCACATGCCCGAGCTGTACTGGCGATACGGCTACCCGCTCGCGCTCGGCGTCATGCTGGTGCTCGGCGTCGCGCTTTTCGCGGTCTTCAAGCGCGCCAAGTGGCTCTAGGGGACGCCGCGGCCCGTCACGAGGGCGCTGACGGTTCATCACGAGGGCGCTGACGGTTCATCACGAGGGCCCGGCTACCCTTCGGCGCGGCGCGCTTGACCCCGCTTCGAACACATGTTCGAATGGCGGCATGCGTTGGGAGGGACAGAAGCTCGAGTCGGACTCCGCCGACGCGTTGCCGGGCCTGGCGAAGATCAGCAATCTCATTCGCTCCGTGCAGACCCCCGAATTCGCGGGGGTGACGTTCCACGAGGTGGCGGCGAAGAGCGCGCTCAACCGCGTGGGCCCGGGCAGCGCGGTGCCATTCGCCTGGACCATCAACCCGTATCGCGGCTGCTCGCACGCTTGCGTCTACTGTTTTGCGCGGCCCAGCCACCAGTACCTGGATCTCGACGCTGGCAAGGACTTTGACTCTCAAGTGATCGTCAAGGTGAACGTGGCCGAGGCGCTCCGGCGCGACCTCGCGCGCCCCACGTGGAACCGCGAGCACGTGGCGCTCGGCACCAACACGGACCCGTACCAGCGCGCCGAGGGAAAGTACCGGCTCATGCCGGGCATCATCTCGGCCCTCGCGGAGGCCCGCACCCCCTTCTCGATTCTGACCAAGGGCACGCTCATGCGCCGCGACCTGCCGCTGCTGACCGAGGCCGCTCAATCCGTCGATGTCCAGCTCGCCATGTCGATCGCGATATTCGACGACGATCTGCAGTCCACGATGGAGCCCGGCACCCCCACCACGGCGGCACGGCTTGCGACCGTGTCGGCGGCCGTCGACGCTGGCTTTGACGTGGCGGTGTTCATGATGCCGATCCTGCCGTTCCTCACCGATAGCGCGGAGCACCTCGACGAGGCGCTCGCCCGCATCAAGCAGGCGGGAGCCACCCACGTGAGCTACACGGGACTGCACCTGCGACCCGGCGTCAAGGAGTGGTACGCGGCGTGGCTGCACCGGCATCGTCCCGACCTGGTGCCGAAGTATCGCGCCCTCTACGGCGACGGGGCCTACGCGCCCAAGTCCTACCGGCGGCGGCTCGCCGACACGGTCAGGCCCTTGATGGAAGCTCACGGACTGGCAAAGGCGGCGGAGGATCCGGGAACGGGCAGCGCCGCCACGCGTGCCGAGGCGCGGGAAGCGGACGGACAGTGGCGCACGTCAGCGGGCACGACGGGCCCGACCCTGGTGCAGCAACCCCAACGGGCGCTGTTCTAAGAGTCGAGACGCCTCAGCACCCACTTGCGCGCCTCGATAGCCAGCGGAACCACCGCCGCGAGCACGACGCACATCGCCCACTGGCCGAGACTGAGCGGCGCGGTCGAGAATGCGTTGTTCAGCAGCGGCACGTGCACCACGGCCACCTGCAGCAGCGCGGACACCCCCACGGCCGCCCACAGCAGCGGATTCGACGTCAGCCCCTTGAATACGCTGACCGTCTCGGATCGCGCGCTGAACGCGTTGGTGAGGTGTGCGAGTACGAGGACGGTGAAAGCCCCGGTCCGCGCAGTGTCCAGCGAATGATCGCCCTCGATCAAGCCGCCGGGCAACAGGGCGTCCAAGGTGAAGAGCGTCACCGCTGCCATGACGATGCCCGTGTACGCCACGCCTCGCCACATGCGAGCATCGATCAGCCGGTCCGTCATCTTGCGGGGCTTGCGCGACATGAGGTCGCTCGCGTATGGCTCGGCGCCGATCGCCAGCGCGGGCCCCAGGTCGGTCAGCAGGTTGATCCACAGAATCTGCGTCGCCAGGATCGGCACCGCGATCACCTCGCCATGCCCAGATAGCCCCAGCACTCCCGCGCCGATCACTCCGAAGAAGACTGTGAGCACTTCGCCGACGTTCGAGGCAAGCAGGTAGCGCAGGAACCGCTTGATGTTGTCGAGGATCCCGCGGCCCTCGCGCACCGCCGTCACGATCGTCGCGAAATTGTCGTCCGCCAGGATCATGCTGGAGGCCTCGCGCGCCACCTCTGTGCCGCCCAGCCCCATGGCTACGCCGATGTCGGCGCTGCGGAGGGCCGGCGCGTCGTTGACCCCGTCGCCCGTCATGGCGACCACATCGCCACCCGCCTGTAGCGCGTCAATGATCCTGAGCTTGTGTTCGGGTGGCACACGTGCGAACACGGCGCAGTCGGCGACCGCCACCCCTAATGCCGTGTCGTCCATTGCGGCCAGATCTGCCCCAGTAAGCACCGTGTCGTCGTTCGCGATACCCAGGTCTCGGGCAATAGCCGACGCGGTGGCCGGGTGGTCGCCGGTGATCATGACCACTCGTATGCCGGCGCCCTGGGCGTCGGCGACCGCGTCGCGCGCCTCGGGGCGCGAGGGATCCACCAGTCCGGCTAGGCCCACAAAGATGAGGTCGTGCTCGGCGTCCTCGTGGGCCGCTTCCCCCTCGTCGAGCGGTCGATATGCGACCGCGAGGGTGCGCATGCCGCGCCGCGCCAAGGCCGCCGTGTTCGCGAGGGCCTGCTCCCTGCCCGCATCGTCGAGCGGCACGGTGGTGTCGTCCGAAAGCATGCTTGTGCACAGACCGAGAATCATCTCGGGTCCGCCCTTGACGTGAAGTGTGCGCGCGCCGTCGGCCGCCTCGGTCACCACCGACATGCGCGCCCGCTCCGCGCTGAACGGCACTGCGCCGACCCGGTTGGCCGTGGCGCTGCCGGTCTCGCGCAGGCCCATGAGCCTCTCCGCCTCAAGGAATGCCACGTCTGTGGGGTCCCCGTCGATCCGGTCATGCTGTGGGCTCGCGACGGCATCATTGGCGAGGCAGGCCGACGCGATCAGGGCGTTGAGCTCAGCCGCGGCGGCCGGGTCGGACGGAGTTGCGCCGTCAAAGTCGCTCGTGCCGCTGGAAGTGGCGACCGTCGCGAGCGTCATCCGATTGAGCGTGAGCGTGCCGGTCTTGTCGGTGCAGATAATCGACGCGGAGCCTAAAGTCTCGACGGAGGACAGGTCTCTCACAATCGCATGGTGGTCGGCCATGCGCCGGACGCCGAGTGCGAGCACGACCGACAGGATCGCGGGCAGTCCCTCGGGGACGGCGGCTACGGCCAGCGCGACGCCCAGCAGCAAGATCTCCACCACTTGGGACAGCGTCGTGACGTCCGACGTGAACCACACGGTGGCGATGACAACGCTGGCGATCGCAAGGACCGCGATTCCCAAGGTCCGGCTCAGGTGCGAGATCTCGCGCTGCAGGGGAGTGGGGTCGGGCTCCGTTTCGCCGAGCATGCGCGCAATCCGACCCGTCTGCGTGTCCATGCCGGTGGCCGTCACGATCGCGCGACCGGTGCCTCGGGTGACGGCCGTGCTCGCAAACACCATGCAGGTGCGGTCCGCGACGTCGGCTGGCGATGCGAGTGGTGCGGTGCCCTTCTGCACCGGAGCGCTTTCGCCCGTGAGGACCGACTCGGCCACACGCAGCTCGGAGGTGACAAGGCGGGCGTCGGCGGCTACTGCATCGCCCTCGGCGAGCATGAGGAGGTCGCCCACCACCACGTCGGCCGCAGGAATGTGCTGGGCGCGATCGTCACGCATGACGAGCGCGCTGGCTGCGCTCATGCGTTGGAGTGCGGCTACGGCGGATTCGGAGCGGCGCTCTTGCACGAGGCCCAGGACGGCGTTGGTAATCACGACGATCGCGATCACCACCGAGTCGTACGGCACGCCGTGCCGGCCCTCTACGAGCCAAGCGGTGAGCGTCACCGCAAAGGCGGCGAGTAGCAGATAGACCAGAGGATCGGCGAATTGGAGCACCAGGCGCCGTTGCCATGACACCTTGGCACGCGCGGTGAGCGAGTTGGGGCCGTGGGCCGCAAGCCGCGCCGCCGCCTCGTCAGAGGTGAGGCCGGAGTCAATGTCGGCGCCCGCCAGTCGCGCGACCTCCTCCGCGGTGTGCAGGGAGACGTCGAGTTCCGCAGTCAGTTCGGCCATATTCGATGATCGCAGTGCGGAGCGCGTGTTGCAGGGGACGAGAGTCCGGCGGAGGCGGGGCGCCTCGTCGGTGCGTCGCTAGCGGTCGGAGGCGTCGGGTTCGACGTCGACGTCCATTTCGGCGAGCAACCCGCGCACCTTCGCCTCGATCTCGTCGCGCACATGGCGCGTGGCGTCGAGGCCCTCGAGTCCGGCGGGCACGTCGAAGGACCAGTCTTCGTAGCGTCGGCCGGGGTAGTACGGGCAGGTGTCGCCGCAGCCCATCGTGATGACCACGTCGGCGGCCTTGATGCGCTCGTCGGTCCACGGCTTGGGGTATTCGCCCGTGATGTCGATGCCCTTTTCGCTCATGGCCTCGATGGCGGTCGCGCTCAGCGACTTGCCCGGCTCGGAGCCTCCCGACCATGCGAGGGCCCGGTCTCCAGCGAGCGCCTTGAACCAGCCGAGCGCCATCTGGGATTTGCCGCCGTTCTTGACGCACAGGAAGAGCGCGGCGGGCCGGGGATCGTCGGCGCCAGGGATGGGTGCCTGCGAGTTGTCTGTCATGACTCAACAGCCTTCACCATGTCGGCGCTGTTGCCCTGCGCCACGCCCGGCTCCGTGTCGACGCCGAGTTCGGCGAGGAGGCCTCGTACCCGGCTCTCGATTTCGTCGCGCACGGGGCGGACGTTCTCGATCGAGGTGCCTGGAGGCGCGTCGATGGTCCAGTCGAGGTACCGCTTGCCGGGGTACACGGGGCACGAGTCGCCGCAGCCCATCGTGACGATCACGTCAGCTGCGCGGAGGATTTCCTCGGTCCAGGGCTTCGGGAATTCCTGCGTGATGTCGATTCCCACCTCGGACATCGCATCCACGGAGTACTTGTTGAGGTGGCTGCCGGGCTCGGAGCCGCCCGACCATCCGATCGCGCGGTCGCCAGCCATCCGCTGGAAGAATCCCAGGGCCATCTGCGACTTGCCCGCGTTGTGGACGCACAGGAACAGCACGACCGGCTTGGCGTCGTTGACGAACCCCTCGACACGACTGAACGCGTGCAGGCGCTGGCGCGCGAATCGCTCGGCCAAGAGCGGAAGGAACGCGACGACAGTTGCCTTGGGTGCGAACTGGTCGTACGACGAGGTCAGGAAGCTCTCGACGGTTTCGGTCGAGAAGATTCCGGAGAACTCCTCGCCGAGCCGCGCCGCCGCCGTCTTGAGGGCGAGGGTTTGGTCGAGCGTGAGCGTGTGTTCGCGGTGCAGGTTGTCATCCATGGTTTCTATCCTTGGGTGAGGGCGTTGGCGAGGCGCGCTACGCGGGGGGTGAGATCGGCGAAGGCCTCGCCGAAGGATTCAGCGTTGCCAAGGGCGGGGTCGGGGACCGACCAGTGAAGCGCGACGTTGAGCGGACCCAGGTCTTCGTAGGCGTTGTCGCACACCGCGATGACGATGTCGTTGTCAGTCACCATGTCGGTGGCTGATGCCGGGGTGGGGGACAGTGGGGCGAGTCCGTGGCGCTTGAGCTCGGCGAGAGCGAGCGGGTGGATGGCCGCGGCGGGCTTCGTGCCGGCCGACGTCACGGGGGACAGAGAGGTGTGCGCGAGGAGGCTCGCTGCCATCTGGGATCGAGCCGAGTTTGCCGAGCACACGAAGACGACGCGCGCGCCGTGGGGGGCGACGCCGTGGGCCGCGGTGGCGGCGACGATCGGGTTCTCCCAGGCGAGCGTGAGGTACGAGCGTCTGCCGTCGCCATCCGAGCGGCGTCTGCGCACCAATCCCGCGGACTCGAGGACGCCCAGGTGGTGGGCCAAGAGGTTGGATGACTGGCCCGTCCGTTCGCCGAGCTCGCCCGGCGAAAGATCGCCTAAGGCCAAAGCGTCGACAATGGCGAGCCGGTGTGGCTCGGCCAGCGCGGCGTGGGCTTGGGTCCGAGATGCCTCAATCACAGTTGAGACAATATCACGTCTTGCGACGCCCCAGGAGGACCACGGTGGCGGCCGCCAAGGGCATGCCGATGAGCGCGAGCAGACCCGCTTCGAGCGGCCAGTCCCCGGAGGACGCCCCAGCGCCAGCGACGCCGAATGCCACGCGGACCACCGCTCCCACCAGAACGAGGGCGCCGACGGCGCCCGTGACCCACGCGAGGCGCCGATCCCTCGCTCGGCGGCTCGAGTGGTCCGTGAAGGCCTCCGGCCGTTCGCCCTTGTAACGGCGGCGCCACACGTGAAGGCTCGTCAGCTCGCCCACGTACTCCCAGCCCGCGTCCTCGTACGTCGCCCGATAGTCGTCGTGCACTTCTTGCTGTGGGTCCACCACGTAGCGAACCCTGGCCGCCTTGCGCCGGTGCAGGTGCAGTCGAATCGCGCTCATGTCGCCCAGCTCCGTGGGCTGCCACCCGAGCGCGGCCTCTGCCTCGAACCAGTCCTCAAGCCGTTCCGGGGTGGGGTGCCTGAAGGGTGCAAACCATGCGGATTTCTTGGTCATGCGATTCCCGTTCCGTAGGCGTGGAGGCGTGCGATGCTGCGGTTCTGCTCGGCGAGGGACTGCTTCCCGCGCTGCGTGAGCACGTAGTAATGGCGGCGGTCTTCGGTGCGAGTGCGGTCGGCGCAGGCGCGATAGTGACGGCGGCGAGCCCGACTTGGTTACACGGAAGATGCCGCCGCTTCAGGGTGATCTTCGTGCTCGGGACGGGGCGCCCCGGCGGCGCCTGCGGGCGCGAGCGCCTCGTAGGACAGGTCCACACGGCGCAGCAACTGGGCATTCGCCGCCACCACGATGGTCGACAGGCTCATGGCGATCGCCGCGGCGGCAGGGTTGAGCGTGAAGCCGATGCCGGAAAACACGCCGGCCGCAACGGGTATTGCCAGCGCGTTGTACGCCGTCGCCCACACGAGGTTCTGAATCATCTTGCGGTGGGAGGCGCGGGACAGCGCAACGATAGCGAGCACGCCGCGTGGATCGCTCGACGCGAGCACGACTCCGGCGGCCTCCATCGCCACATCGGTGCCGGCTCCGATCGCGATGCCGACGTTGGCGCGGGCAAGCGCGGGTGCGTCGTTGACGCCGTCGCCCACCATCGCGACCTTCGCCCCGCCCGCCTGCAACTTCTCCACGGCGGAGTCCTTGTCTTGAGGCAGCACCTCCGCGAAGACCTCGTCGATGCCGAGTTCACGCGCGACGCGGTCAGCGACCGCTTGTGAATCCCCGGTGATGAGAGCCACCGACACGCCTTGGCGGTGCAGTGCGTCGACCGTTGCCCGCGACGCGGCCCGCACGGGGTCGTGCGTGGTGAAGAGCCCCACGACGGTGCCTCCGACGGTGACATACAGCGTGGGGCTTCCCTCGCCGTCCCAGCGTTCGCGGGTTTCGACCGCGGCCGCCGGGGACTCGATATCCAATTCCGCGAGCATCGACCGGCCGCCGACGCCCACGCGATCGCCGTCGACGGTGCCGACGACGCCCTTGCCGGGAAGCGTGTCGACGTCCGACGCATCGGCGACGGTGATGTCTCGATCTGCGGCGGCCGCGACGATGGCACGCCCAATGGGGTGCTCGCTGTCTCGCTCCACGGCGGCCGCGACGGCGAGCACGCGCTCCTCGTCCCAGTCGTCGAGCGGCTCCACCTCGGCCACCGTGTGGCTGCCCTCGGTGAGAGTGCCGGTCTTGTCGAAGAGCACCGACGAGATGGAGCGCATGGTCTCGAGTGCGATCACATCCTTGACGAGCACGCCCGCCTGGGCGGACTTCGCCGTGGAAATGGAGATGACGAGGGGAATCGCGAGTCCCAGCGCGTGGGGGCATGCGATCACCAGGACGGTGACGGCACGCACGATGCCGGTCGAGAAGTCTCCCTGCACGGCGTGGACCGCGAACGTCACGGTGGCGGCGCCGAGTGCGATGTAGAACAACGCCTGTGCGGCGCGGTCCGCGAGCTTGCGCGCCCCGGACTTTGACTCCTGCGCCTGGGTCACCATGCGTTGGATCCCTGCCAACGCCGTGTCGTCACCCACTGCGGTCACTTCGACACGCAGCGAGCCGTCGGTCGCGACCGTGCCTGCGACGACGCGGTCTCCCTCCGCGCGCGGAACCGGCGCGGACTCGCCAGTGATGGTCGATTCGTCCATGCTGGCGGAGCCCTGGGCGATCGTGCCGTCTGCCGGAACACGTGCACCCGGTCGGACCACGACCACGTCGCCGGTAGCGAGGTCCGCGATGCGCACGGTCTCGACGTCGTCGCCCACCACGCGTTCCGCCTCGTCGGGCAGCAACTCGGCGAGCGCGGCGAGCGCGCCGCGGGCCTGCCCCACGGCCTTCATCTCTTGCCAGTGGCCAAGCAGCATCACCACGATGAGCGTGGCGAGCTCCCACCAGAAGTCGAGGCTGCCGACGCCGAAGGTGCTCGCAAGCGACGCGAAGAAAGCGACCGTGATGGCCATCGCGATGAGTAGCATCATGCCCGGTTGGCGGTTGCGAATCTCGGGCACGGCCATCGTGAAGAACGGGCGTCCACCCCAGATGAAGATGACGGTGCCGACCACCGGCGGAATCCATGACGATCCGGGGAAACGCAGGCTGATGCCGAGCCACTCCTGCACCATGGCCGAGAACAGCACCACGGGGATGGCGAGCGCGAGGTTGATCCAGAACAACTGGCGGAACATCTCCGCGTGGCCGCTGTGGTCCACGTGGGCGCTGTGGTCGGCGTCGTTGTCGTGGCCCGAGTGGGCGCCGTGGTCTGAGTCGGCGCCGTGGTCCGGCTCCGCACTCGGGGCTTCCTTGCTCGCGTGCGCGCCTTGGTTTGCGTGGTCCATGTGATCGCCTTCCGTCATGATTCACAGGCTAGACCTTCCATCTCACTGGAAGGTCAAGAGGCTACTTGCCGCCGAAGGCATGGGACCTTTGGCCCCGACCGCCGCGTGACGATGGAGAGACACTTCGATGGTGATCGAAATGACAATGCCCCGCTGGGCGCCCAAGAACGAATCCGAGGCCGTGGACCTCCTGGCGGCAGCCACAGAGCCCACTCGCTGGCGAATTCTCGCCGCCCTCGCCTCCGCCGGCACGCGCTGTGCCTGCGAGATCGAGCCCGTCGCGGACGTCGCCCCCAACGTCCTCAGCTACCACCTCAAGGTGTTGCGTGAGGCCGGTCTCGTGACTGCCGCGCGTCGCGGCAAGTGGATCGACTACTCGATCGCCGCCGACGCTTCCGACCGCTTGACGAGAGCCCTTCCCACCGCCCTGCCTGGAGCGCCGCGCGAGGCATCGGGCGATTCCCGCGCGGTGTCGGGCGATCTGGCGGAGGCGACGCGATGACCATCGTCGAACATCTTCCGCAGACCAAGCGCGGCATCGGCTTCGTCAGTGTTGTCGCGCTCGCAGCGTGGTTCGGCGCGTATGCACTCAACGAGCGCCTGTGGGACTGGCTCCTGTATGACCGCATCGGGCTCGATTCCGAGACCCGCCCGGCATCGGCGCTGCACTTCTTCCTGTACGACACCGCCAAGATCGCGCTGCTGCTCACGGGCATCATCTTTGTGGTCGGCGTGTTGCGCACCTTCATCACGATCGAGCGCACCCGCGCACTATTAGGAGGCAGGCGCGAGGGCGTGGGCAACGTCATGGCCGCTGGCTTGGGCGTGGCCACCCCGTTCTGCTCGTGTTCCGCGGTGCCCGCGTTCATCGGCTTCGTGGGTGCTGGTGTCCCGATCGGCGTGACGCTGAGCTTCCTGATCGCGTCGCCGCTGGTCAACGAGATCGCGATCGGGCTGCTCTGGACCACGTTTGGCTGGGACATTGCGCTGCTGTACGTCGCGGCCGGGCTGACGATCGCGATTGTGGCCGGTTGGGTGCTGGGCCGCATGGGGGTCGAGCGCTGGATCGAGCCGTTCGTGTTGCGCTCGCAGACCGCGCGCCCCAACCTGTTGGCCTCGGGTGGCGGCTCCGACACTGGCGGCGTGGCCGTCGAAACCAAGCCGTCGGCTCAACTGCGCGTGCGCATCGGCCTCGACGAAGTGCGTGCGATCCTCGGCAAGGTGTGGCCCTACCTGCTCATCGGCGTGGGCCTGGGCGCCGTGATCCACGGCTGGGTGCCCTCGGACTTCTTTGCCGCGCACGCGGGCCCGGACAACCCGTTCGGAGTGCTCGTGGCCGTCGTCCTTGGGGTGCCGCTCTACTCGAACGCCGCCGGGGCGCTGCCCTTGGTCGAGGCGCTTGCCGACAAGGGAGTTCCCATGGGCACCCTGCTCGCCTTCATGATGAGCGTCGTCGCACTGTCACTGCCCGAGATGGTGCTCCTCAAGCGCGTCCTCAAACTGCCGCTCCTGGGGTCCTTCGTCGGTGTGGTGGCATTGGGCATCGTGGCCGTCGGCTACCTCTTCAACTTCATCCTCACCTAACGTCACTCTCACTCAAGGAGAACTCCATGAACATCAAGGTCCTCGGCTCCGGTTGCGCCAACTGCGTGCGGCTCGAAGCCAACGTCAAGGAAGCCCTCGCGGCTACGGGCATCGCCGATGCCACGGTCGAGAAGGTCACGGACTACGCCGACATTGCGGCGTACGGCATCATGTCGACGCCGGGGCTCGTCGTGAATGGGCACGTGCTGGTCAGCGGCCGGGTGCCCGTCGCCGACGAGGTCGCGACGCTCCTCGCCGCCGCGCGTTAGGGGGGTTTCGGGGGAGCGACTGGCGTGCGGGCCCCGGTGTCAGCATGGCCGGGCCCGGGCCCACTCCGACGCGTCCGGCACGCCGCGAAGGGCCTGCAAGTGCGGGTCTGATAGCCTTTGCAGTACTTGCAGGGCCTCCCAAGCCCTCCTGCGTCGCGGATTGCTTCTCCTTCTCGCCAGCGCACATGCCCTTGTGGCCGCGCGGCTCGTAGAACTTCTCTCCGGCGAACGAGCGCGGATTCCTCCGCGATTCGCCACCAATGCCGGTGCCGTGACAGTCACGGTGATGCGCTCAAGCGCGTCCGGCACCATGCCTGAAAGGCACTATCCCCTTGACCAGCTCTTTCGCCGAACTCGGCGTCCCCACTCAACTCACCGACCTGCTCGATCGCGAAGGCAAGTCGAAGGCGTTCCCCATCCAGGAGGACACGCTTCCCGACACCCTCGCAGGCCGTGACGTCCTCGGCCGCGGCAAGACGGGCTCGGGCAAGACGCTCGCCTTCGCCTTGCCGATGGTCGCCCGTCTTGGCCGCTCAGGCGGCAAGTCGCGCCCCGGTCACCCCAGGGCACTCGTCCTGGCGCCGACGCGCGAGCTCGCCACCCAGATTGACGCGGTCATCGCGCCGCTCGCCAAGGCCTATGGCCTCACCACCACGACGATCTTCGGCGGAGTGAGCCAGCAGCGCCAGGAGCGTGCACTGCGCGCCGGCGTCGACATCGTCGTGGCGTGCCCCGGCCGCCTCGAAGACCTCATGAAGCAGCGTCACGTGACGCTCGACAGCGTCGAGATCACCGTGCTGGACGAGGCCGACCACATGGCCGACCTTGGCTTCCTGCCCGGCGTGACCCGCATCATGACGGCTACACGCGAGCGTGGACAGCGACTGCTGTTCTCCGCGACGTTGGACAACGGCGTCGACAAGTTGGTGCGCCGCTTCCTCGACAAGCCCGTCACACACTCGGTCGACAGCGAGGACAGCCACGTCGACGCCATGACCCACCACGTGTTCCACGTGAGCGGAGCCGATGCGAAGCGCGAACTGGTCCAGGCGCTCGCGTCGGGCACCGGCCGCCGCATCCTGTTCATGCGCACCAAGCACCAGGCCAAGAAACTTGCCAAGCAGCTCACCGCGGCGGGAATCCCGTCCGTCGATCTGCACGGCAACCTGTCGCAGGGTCAGCGCGACCGCAACCTCGCGCTCTTCCAGGGAACGACTCACCGCGTGCTGGTGGCCACCGACGTCGCCGCGCGTGGCGTCCACGTCGACGATGTCGAGCTCGTGGTCCACGTCGACCCGCCGGCCGAGCACAAGTCGTACCTGCACCGCTCCGGCCGCACCGCGCGTGCGGGCTCCGCGGGCGACGTCGTCACCGTCGTGCTTCCCGAGCAGCGTCGCGAGACGGATCAACTGCTGCGCCGCGCCAACATCCAGGTGCGTCCGCAGGCCGTAAGCGCCTCGTCCTCACAGGTCGCGACGCTCGTCGGTGACGTTGCCGCGTTCGTCAAGCCCTCGCCCGTTGCGGAGCAGCCGCAGCGCCAAGGCCAGGGTCAGGGCAGGGGACGACGCAGTGCCCCCCGGGCCGGTGCCCGTCAGGGCCAGTCCAGTGGGCGTCCCTCCCAGGAACGCCACGCGCGTCCCGAGGGCGAGCACGGTCAGCACCGTCCGGCCGAGACGCGCTCCGGCCAGGGTCGATCCGCGCAGGGTCGCTCCGCGCAGGGTCGTTCGTCTTCCGGCGGGCAGCGCAGTAACCAAGGCGGTGCGGCGGCCTTCTCGGCTGGCGGCTCCTCAGGTCGGCGTTCGCGCTAGCAGTCCGACTCTCGAAGCCGCGCCGATCCTTTGTGATCGGCGCGGCTTCGTCTTTGTCGGGGCAAGAGAAATCCACCGACGTTATCCACAGCCCCCAATATTGGGGCTACCAGGTGCCTTAATTGCCCGGTATGGTCTCGCGCATGGCTCGACTGCTGCGTTGTGTGGCCCTCGTGGCCCTCGTGGCCCTCGTGGGGGTCGCGACCGCATCGTTGACTGCATGCTCAGGTGATCCTGGGCCGATCGTGACGGATTCGCCGTCACTTACCCGGACGGTAGAAGCGACCCCGTCGCCCAGTCCGACGCCGACGGTGACTTCGGAAGAGGAGCTCCTCGCGCAGATCCCCGAGGATGCGCGGGGGGAGGACTTCGCGAGTGCGACCAACTTCGCCAGGTTCTTCTTCGCGTTGTATCCGGGCCTGTTCGCGAGAGCTAGTGACACGCAACTGTTTGAGTACCTCACCGGGGAGAACTGCGGCTTCTGCGTGAACGCCATCGCAGGCGTGGCCGAGACGCGTGGGTTGAATGCCTATTCCGTCGGTGGAGAGATCACCTTTCCGGACCTACTTTCCAGAGGTGGCTTGCGAGACGATGGGTATTGGTACGTTGCCGACCGATTCGAGGCAGACGACACCAAGACGTTCGGGCCTGGTGAAGAGTTGCTGGACACGGCACCGGCATACTCGGGTGAAGTTCGTTTCAGGCTCGAGTACCAAGATGATCACTGGCGCGTGGACGAGATCGATCTCGAGTTTGATGATGCCTAGTCGACGCTCGGGCGTACTTGGCGGCGCGCTGCTCCTTCTGCCGGCCCTGCTTCCGCTGGCTGGCGCTGACCTGAAGGACACAGACGATGGCGGTGCGCAGATTGACGCGTACGACTCTCGAGCTGCAGGCCATGAGGGTGCCCCTACGTCGGGTTCCGGTTCGGGCGACCGTTGGGTTCGGCATCCATTGTGTCGGGAGTGGATCACCGTCGAGTTGACGGGTCAGATGTTCCCGGGCGTATGGGAGGGGGCCGTGCCGGACTGTGTGACGGAGTTGCCCGCACCCGCTGGTCAATGCCCCGACGCCGAGGTTGCACTCGCGCCTTGGTGGGTGAGTCGAGACCAGGGTGGCGGCGCCTATGGTCCGTGGACCCAGGTGAGTGGCTACCAGTGCACCACTGACCTCATCTACGCCCAAGTGGTTAACGCGTGGGCCACCATGCCGATTGCCCCGAACACCTACGACGTTCAACCCGCAGGCGGGTACGCCATCGCGGAGCTGGGGGTGAACCTCGTCGTCGACACCGACCCGCGCACCATGAACGTCACCCTGATCGGCACCCCCGTGATCATTCGGGCCGTCGCCACCCAGTACACGTGGACCAACACCGACGGCACCACCTGGACGTCCACCACCCCCGGCAGGCCCTACGACCAGGGCGGCGCGCCGTTCACGTTCCCGCGCAGGCCCGAGCATCGGACCACGTTCACCCTGACGACGACGTGGCGCGGCGAGTTCTCCACCAACGCCGGGGGCACGTGGCGGGACGCCCCCGGCACCGCCACCACGACTTCAATCAGCACCACCGTGCACGTCTACAACCCTCACACCCATCGCGTGGACTGCGACCTCGACGGCAACTGCGTCAACGGCACCCAAGGCGCCGGGAACCACAAGACGATTTTCGACCCCGACGGGGACGGCATCGACAACTACCTCATCCCCGACAACAGGATCGACGCCTACCTGACAGCGCGCGACAACAACGCCACCTGGACCGACACCGCGCGCAAGAACGTCGGCTAGCTCCACATTTCACTCCGCAGCCCCCGGTGCGCTGCCGTCAAGGGGAACCCACGGTGCTAAATTGTTCGGTATGCCGAACAATGCCGTCACCGCGCCGCGAAAGCCCGACGTAGCGCGCCCGGAACGCGGACTGTGGCGGCTCCTCGGCCCCGCCTTTGTGGCCTCGATCGCCTACGTCGATCCGGGCAACGTCGCCGCGAATCTCACCGCCGGCGCCGAATACGGCTACCTGCTCGTGTGGGTGCTGGTGGCGTCGAATGCGATGGCCGTGCTCGTCCAGTACCTGAGCGCCAAGCTGGGCCTGGTCACGGGGCGGTCCCTGCCCGAGATCCTCGGCGCAAGGCTGGGAAAGTGGCCGCGACTGTCGTACTGGGTGCAAGCCGAAGTGGTCGCCGCCGCCACCGACGTCGCCGAGGTCGTGGGCGGCGCGATCGCGCTGAGCCTGCTCTTTGACGTTCCGCTGGTATGGGGAGGCGTCATCACGGGTGCCGTGTCGATGGTGCTGCTCTCCATCCAGTCGCGAAGAGGACAGCAGCCCTTCGAGTTCGTCATCATCGGCCTCTTGGCGGTCATCGCGTTTGGCTTCCTGGCGGGACTCTTTGTCAGTCCCGTCGACTGGGTCGGCGCCGCCGGGGGGTTGCTGCCTCAGTTCGCTGGCTCCGGAACCGTGGTGCTCGCCGCCTCGATGCTCGGCGCCACTGTCATGCCGCACGCCATATATTTGCACTCGTCCCTGTCCCGCGACCGGCACCTGCCGCACTTCGGCCCCGAGGGCACCCGCCCCGCGGGCAGCCTCAAGCCTGCGACGCTTGCCCAGGCCACGTCGGGTGAGGCCGACGAGCACCGCGCGCGACTGCCGCGGCTGCTACGGGCCACCAAGGTCGACGTCTTGTGGTCGCTCGTCATCGCGGGCTCCGTCAACATCGCGATGCTGCTCCTCGCGGCGGCGTCGCTGCGTGGCGTGGGAGGAACCGACACCATTGCGGGGGCACACCACGCGATCGTCGACGCCCTCGGCCCCGCGATCGGCGTCATCTTCGCGATCGGGCTACTCGCGTCGGGGCTCGCCGCCACCTCCGTGGGCGCGTATGCGGGCGCCGTGGTGATGGGCGGTCTGATCAAGAAGCGCGTGCCCCTGGTCCTGCGCCGCCTGCTGACTCTCATCCCAGCGCTCATCGTTCTGGGAGTCGGATCCGACCCCACCCGCGCGCTCGTGATGAGTCAGGTGGTCCTGAGCCTCGGAATTCCGTTCGCGTTGATTCCGCTGGTGCGCCTCACAAGTTCGCGGCAGGTCATGGGCGAACACGCCATGGTGGCGTCAATGAAGGTGATCTCGTGGACGGTTGTCGCCTTGATCGTGGCGCTCAATGTGGCGCTGCTGGTGATTACGGTCGGCGCGTTCTAGACATCCCGGCGCGGGGCCGTCTCATCGCGGCCGGTGACCCAGATCGAGTCGGAATCCTCCTGGTCCAACGCGACCACGGCGTCCGCCACCTCGACCACGAGGCCTTCGAGCACCTGCACCTCGGCACCCGGCGTGAGGCCCACGCTGGCAAAACGTCGCAACCGCTCGGGGTCGGAGTCCGACAGGCGCACGACGACCGCGGGGCCGTGCTCCGCACGGGAGAGCGGGACCGCATCGGGAAGGTGCGCGTCGCCGTCTGCAGAAGGGATGGGGTCCCCATGAGGGTCTCGCGTCGGGTGCCCCAAGCGCACATCAATGGCCGCCACGAATCGGTCCGACACGGCGTGCTCCAGGACCTCCGCCTCGTCGTGGACCTCGTCCCAGTCATAGCCCAGCTCTTGCACCAAGTACGCCTCGAGCAGTCGGTGACGGCGCACCATCGCAAGCGCGTGCGCGGCGCCCTCGTCGGTCAGGGTGATGCCGCCGTAGGTCTCGTGCTCCACGAGCCCCTGTTCGGCCAGCTTCTTGACGCCGTCCGATGCGGTCGATGTGCGTACGCCAAGGCGCTCGGCCAGGGCGGTGACGGATACCGCACCGCCGGACCACTCCTGGAGAGTCCACACGGACTTCAGGTAGTCCTGGGTGGACGCTGATAACTCCGACACTGCCATGGCGCGATTCTAGGCGCGTGGGCCCGGGGCGTGGGCCCGGGGCGTGGGCAAGGGGCCAGGGCCACGGCCGCCATTACTCTTGACGGATGCGCGAGATCATCACCGTGAGCGGCGAAGGAGTGGGGCGGTCGCTCGCGCGATCCCTGCTCGCGGTCGCGGCTAGGGGTGGCGCTCGCAGGCTGTACCGCCCAAGGCCCCGAGCCTGCGGTCGTGACCGTGACAGCCCCGCCGAGCGACCTGGCGCCAACATCGACCCCTGCAGAGCGCTCCGCGGTCACCGATGCCGATCCCCAAGTTGATGCGCGCGTCGTCGACCACCTCGGCAATCGCTACGAAGTCGTGACGCTTCCGCTCGATGAGTGGGACATGCGGGTGGATTGGGACTCGCAAGCCGGCGGGGTGATGCTCGCCGACCTCCTCGCCGCCGATCCGGGCATAGCGGTCGCGACCAACGCGGGCATCTTCACGCCGCAGTTCGCTCCGGGTGGGCTCTTGGTGAGCGACGGGGTCACGCTGCGCGACCTGAATCTCGCCGACGGCGGCGGCAATTTCCACCTCAAGCCCAACGGAGTGTTCGAGATTCGAGACGATGGCACGGCGGCGGTGGTTGATTCCACGGCGTACAGCCCCGACGGGGTGCGCTTTGCGACTCAGTCCGGCCCGGCCCTCCTCCTCGGGGGCCTGTTGCACCCCGAGTTTCGCGAGGACTCGACCAATCTGGCCTTCCGCTCCGGCGTGGGTGTCAGCCCGGACGGCCGAACGGTGTACCTGGCGTTGTCGTGGTCGCTCACCAACTTCCACGACTTCGCCACCCTATTTCGGGACGAGCTGGGTTGCGACAACGCTCTCTACCTCGACGGGCAGATCTCGCGTCTATGGGTGGCAGGCGACGGCGAACCCGACATCTTCGCGGGACCCTTCGCGGGCGTCATCACGGCACGGCCCACCCGTCAGTAGCGAGCAGTCGTTCAGTAGCGGCCCGCCGAGTCCGTGCCTGTGGCGCCCTACAGGTACATCGGCGTGAGGGCCTCGTAGTCCTCGAGGTTGCCATCGCGCATGCAGACCTCGATGATCTGGCGGCCCAACGGATCCAAGTCGTCCGTGAGGAACTGCCCCAGTTCCGCCCTGAAGAAGCCGGTCAGGATGGCGCAGCCCTTGTCGTAGGCTTCGATGCCGACGCCGGATTGCTGCTCGGGGCGCAGCAGCGTGCGGCGCACGGGCTGGCCGTCCAGCGTGATCTCCTTCGGCGCATAGCCGAAGAGCGAGCACCGCGCGGGCTCGAGCTGGTCCGCACGCATGCGGCCCGCGCCCTTGCGGGCGAGCCACTCGCGGGTCAGCCACTCGGCCGAGAATCCCACGTGATACGAGCCGATGTGCTGATTGGGGGTCAGCACGTAGCGGGTGCGGTTGAACTCGAGGAGCTGCTTGAGGAGCAGGTTGGCCGCGGCCACCTTGGTGCCCGTGGAGAACGGCCAGTACGAGCCGACGCCCTCCGCCACCATGCCGCCGTGCTCAAACTTGTCGACAGCGTCGCCGGCCTCGCCGATCGACGGATTCTTGTCGCCCCGGGGCGCGATCAGGCGCCACAGCCATGCGATCGACGGCGGCACAAAGTGCGTCATGCCCATGATCCCGTAGGTAGGGTTATCCCTGGTACATGCCGGCATGCGCACGCCAAAGGTGCGCACGTCGACGGCGTCGGGCTCGTTGACGATCCGGTGAATGTTGGACCTGGGAATCACGATGCGTGGGTTGGGGCACGGCTTGCCGTTCGAGTCGAGCGTGTGCTCCCACGGCAGGGCAGTTGCGTCGGGCGCGCCGTCGATGTTGAAGAACACGAGCGGCTCCTGAGGGTGGATGACGGCCCGCTCGAAGTAGACGTCCGCGCCGTACTGCTGGAGGTTGTCGACGCGCACGAACCAGCCGTCCTCGGCGTCGGCGACGACCATGCGGCCGTCTCCCGTCTGGACCGACGGGTGGCACAACGTCATGTCGTCCGTGATGGGGTCGAGTTCGCACGACTCGCTCAGGGTGATGTAGTACGGCTCGCCGTTGACGACGTTGGTGCCCAACAGGATGCGGCCGTCATCTTGGCGGCGCAAGTCTTGGCACATCTCAGACTTGCCGCCCCCGGAGGCGCCCTCGTGCATCACGATCGTCTGGTTGTCGTACGGCGTGGTGACGCGCACGGACGACGCGTGAGCGGTGATCCAGCCTTCCTGCTCGCCGACGTCGAGCAGCACCGAAAAGACGCCCTTCTTGGCGCTCGGTCCCGGGTACAGGTTGTACGCGAAGATCTCGTGCAGGGTGTCGCTGCGGTCGTGGACCACCACTTGCTTGTCGTGGAACTCGGTCTGGCGAAACGGGGGAGCGACGTACAGGATCGAGCGGGGCGAGTAGGGGCCGATCTCGTCAAACGTCGTCCAGCCCTGCAGGTCCATGAGCGTGAGCGCAAAGAACGCCGAGTTGATCGGCATCACTGCCAGCGAGGGAGAGCCGAAGGTCAGCGCGCCGGCCTTGAAGGGCACCACCACGAGTTCCTGTGTGCCGAGCCAGTCGAGCGTTTCTTGCTTGACACGGTCAAAACTCTCGCCGAAACGGTCGAGGTAGCGGTCCTTGTCGGTGGGGCGATCGTCCGCGATGAGCATGCACTTGGGATCGCGCCGGCGCATGTAGTCCTCGGGGTAGTTCACGGCGATGCCGTTGCGGCAACGCGTCACGGTGGCCTCCGTGACGGTCTCGCCGTTTGCTTCGTAGTCCACCGAGAAGATGGGCCCACCTTCGGGGCCAAGGGCCAGCGCGTACAGCTCCGCGCGGCTCGCAGGAACGACGACGCTCGGACTCGCCTCAAGGGCTGCGCGCAGTGCGGGCGCCAGTTCGACGGTCAGTGGAACGGCGTGGTCGAAGCTGGTGCGCACAGGTACTCCCTCGGGACAGGGGCGCGATCGAGCGATCGCACCCTTTCTTTACCCGGAGTTTGCCGTTGCGCGATGGCGATGAGGGGGGACGTTGGTCTTGCTACTCGCCCGTCGGCGTCGACTCGGCGTGCCCGCCAAAGCCCTTGCGCATCGCGCTGAGGACCTTATCGGCGTACGTGTTGAGGTCGCGTGAGGAGAAGCGGGAGTACAGCGCAGTCGTCAACACCGGAGTCGGCACGCCCTCGTCGATCGCGGCGACCGATGTCCAGCGACCCTCGCCCGAGTCGGACACGTTACCGGAGAACTGATCAAGATCCGGGGAGTTGTGGAGCGCGTCGGCCGTGAGGTCGAGCAGCCAAGATCCGATGACGGAGCCACGCCGCCACACCTCCGCCACCTCGTCGACGTTGAAGTCGTACTGGTAGTACTCCGGGTTCGACATCGGGGCCGTCTGGGCCTCGAAAGCGGGAGTGCCTGGCGTCCCGGCATTCGCGGAGTTGAGGATGTTGAAGCCCTCCGCATAGGCGGCCATGAGGCCGTACTCAATGCCGTTGTGCACCATCTTGACGAAGTGCCCGGAGCCCACGGGGCCGCAGTGCAGCCACCCCTCCTCGCCTGGCTTGGCCGCACCTGACTTGCCGTGAGTGCGTTCGACGGCGTCGATGCCGGGCGCGATGGTGCGGAAGATCGGCGTCAGCCGGTCGACGGACTCGCGGTCGCCGCCCACCATGAGGCTGAAGCCGCGTTCCTGGCCCCACACTCCGCCCGAGGTGCCGACGTCCACCAGCATGATGCCCCGCTTGGCAAGGTCCTCCGCGTGGCCCAGGTCGTCGCGGTAGTACGTGTTGCCGCCGTCGATGATGGTGTCGCCGGCCTCCAGCACGCCCGCCAACCCGGAGATCACCTTGTCGGTGACCCCGCCGGCCGGCACCATGACCCACACCGTGCGGGGACTCTCGAGTGCGCTCGCAAACTCCGCCAACTCGTGAACGGGGATGGCTCCTTCGCGGGCGAGTCCGTCCACGGCTTCCGCGTTGACGTCATGGACGGCGACCTCGTGGCCGTCTGTCATGAGCCGCCGGCTCAGTCCCGCGCCCATGCGGCCAAGTCCGACCATGCCGATTCGCATGGGGTGATCAGTAGTCATTGTCAGTTCTCCTTGACTGTTGCGTGGGGAGACGAGGCGGCGTCCGGGCTGAGCTCGCGCCACCCGCCAAGGTCTGCGGCGAGTCGGTCCGCCTCCGCGGGGCCCCACGAGCCCTGGTCGTAGGGCAACGCTTCGTCGTGGTCCTTCAAGACGTCATCGATGACTCGCCAGGCAGCCTCGACGGAACCGCTGGCCGTGAAGAGCGCCCGGTCGCCCGCCATCGCACCCGCGAGCAGCCGCTCGTACGGAGGACGCTCTTGGTCGCTCTCGGTATGGATGATCAACTCCTGTTGGGTGCCGGTGAACTCCTGGCCGGGCGTCTTCACTCGAGCGGCCAACGCAATTTCCGAGACGGGTGACAGGCGGAAGCGAAGGTAATTCGGTTCGTTGTCGGCATTCGCGTCTTCGAACAGCACCTGCGGCGGACGCTTGAAGTACACCCTCACCTCGCCGACCGTGGTGGCGAGCTTCTTCCCGGTGCGCAGCAGCCACGGCACGCCAGCCCACCGCCATGAATCGATGAACAGCCGTACGGCGGCGAAGGTTTCCACGTCCGAGTCTGCCGCCACGCCGTCTTCGTCCTTGTAGCCGACGAATTGGCCGCGCACCAGATCCTCGCGAGACATCGGCCGCATCGAGCGGAACACCGACTCCTTGGCGCGCTGCACGGCGTCGTAGCCCTGGTAGGTGGGGGGTTCCATGGCGAGCAGTGCCACGATCTGGAAGATGTGGTTTTCGACCACGTCGCGCAACGCCCCAGCGGACTCGTAGAACGCGCCGCGGCCCTCGACGCCAAAGTCTTCCGCGAGAGTGATCTCGACGTGGTCGACGTGGTGTCGGTTCCACACGGGCTCAAGGAACGAGTTGGCGAACCTGAAGTACAACAGATTCATGATCTCGTCTTTGCCCAGATAGTGATCGATGCGGAAGATCGCGTCTTCGCTGAATGCGCGCGACACCACGGCATTCAGCTCGATCGCCGATTTCAGGTCTCGACCGAAGGGCTTCTCCACGACCACCCTGGCGTTCTCGTGGAGGCCGACGCCGCGGAGGCCATCGATCACGGTGCCGAACAGGGAGGGGGGGATGGCGAGGTAGTGCACCGGCCGCTTGGCGTCGCCCAGCGTCTTCCGCAAAAACTCAAATGTCGCGGAGTCTCGGTAGTCGCCGTCGACGTATGCGAGGTGACCGAGCAGCGATTCCAGGTGCTCGTCGTCGTCGCCGTTTTCGAGAACTGAATCCCGGGCTCTGGCCTTCAGATCATCGACGCTCCACCCCGAGTGCGCGACCCCGACAACCGGAACGTCGAGTTCGCCGGCGGCCACCATCGCGTGCAGCGCCGGGAAGATCTGCTTGCGTGCCAGGTCGCCGCTCGCGCCGAAGAAGACGAAGGCATCGGCGTGTTCGCCCGTCATGAGGACGCCTGGAGATAGCGGGAGGTGGGCACGCAGGACGGTGGGGCGAGACGCATGGTGCTCCTAGGGGTCAAGAGCCGGGGGACAGGGCGGCCACATCGGACGCCCGCTCTTTGACTCTATGCCGACTGCCTGAGAGGTCCCACCGCTTTCGCTGGTGGCGAGAACTGGACTGGCGGGGCCACGCGACACGCCGTGCAGGGAAGCAGGCGGGTCCGGCCGGGCGTTCACCCCATGTCGGCCTCCGTCGACCATGGCGAGGGCCCCTCGATTTCGAAGGAGCACTACATGGCCACCGATGCACCCACGTCCTCAGCATTCAGGTCATCAGCACTCACGTCATCAGCACTCACGTCGCTCAGCGCGGCAGGCGTCTCGATCTGGCTCGATGAGTTGAGCCGGGACCGCATCAGGGAGGGTGAACTTGCGCGCGACATGGCTGAGCGCTCGGTGGTGGGCGTGACGACCAATCCGTCCATCTTCGCCAAGGCCGTGTCCGGATCCGACCTGTACGACCCCCAGATCGCGGACCTTGCCTCGCGCGGCGTCGAGGTGGGCGAGGCGGTGCGCACCATCACCGCCACGGACGTTCGGGAGGCATGCGACGTCATGCGCCCCCTGTACGACGCCACTGACGGCGTTGACGGCCGTGTGTCGATCGAGGTGGACCCGCGCCTGGCGCGCGACACCGTGGCCACGATCGCGGAGGCCCGCTATCTGTGGTGGCTCGTCGACCGTCCCAACGCCTTGATCAAAATTCCCGCCACGCTTGAGGGCCTGCCCGCCATCACCGCGGCGCTCTCGGAGGGCATCAGCGTCAACGTCACCCTGATCTTCTCGCTCGACCGCTACCGCGAGGTCGTCGAAGCGTTCCTGGCCGGCCTCGAGAAGGCCGATGCCGCGGGCCACGACGTGTCGACGATCGTGTCGGTCGCGTCGTTCTTTGTCAGTCGCATTGACTCCAAGGTGGACGGGCTGCTCGACGACATGGGTCCAGGCCACCCGGCCCGCGGGACGGCAGCGATCGCGAGTGCCCGCCTGGCCATGGAGTTCCACGAGCAGACTCTGGCCTCCGACCGATTCACGGCGCTCGCGGCCAAGGGAGCCCACGCTCAGCGGCCGCTGTGGGCGTCGACCTCCGTGAAGGACGACGCGTACCCCGACACGATGTATGTCGACGAGTTGGTCACTCACGGCGTGGTCAACACGATGCCGATGTCCACGATGCAGGCCGTGGCCGATCACGGCCAGACCCCGTCGGATCCCACGACCTGGGACACCGTGCGCGGCACGTACGACGCTGCGCGATCGGCGCTGGCTGCGATCGAGCAGGCGGGGGTCTCGATGGCCGACGTGACGGCCGAGCTCGAAGACGAGGGCGTCGACAAATTCGTGGCGTCCTGGGAGGAGCTCCTCGACCACGTGAGCGCGGCAATGTCCGCTCACTAGGCGCGGCAGCACTCGGGTGGGCACGCAGTTCTAGGAGAACAGCCTTCTAGGAGAACTGCGCCATCAAGAAAACATCGCTTCCACGCCGCGGGAGTAGCGCTCGGCTACGTGGTCCCACAGCGCGGCGGCGGCGGTGTCGATGGCGCGCCGTTCGGGCCGGCCCATGAACCACACGATGGACTCGTGGATCGACTGCTCAAAGCGGTGCTGCGGGACATAGTCCGGCACGATCGAACGCACCTTCGAGTTGTCGAAGATGCCCGCGTTGGCCTTGTCGCCCAACAGCGGGCCCTCGAACGCCTCGCGATCAAACCGCGCGAGCAGCTGACTCGGGATGAAGAGGGTCTGGTCGTGCAACTGCTCGGGGGTGACGCCCACGGCGCCCGCCACGATCTCGTGTACCTGATTCCAGCTGAGCACATCGTCCGACGTGATGTGGAACTCCTCGCGAATGGCGCGCTGCTGACCCAGCAGGCCCACAAAGGCGTAGGCGAAGTCGCGATGGTCGGTGAGCGTCCACAGGCTGGAGCCGTCGCCAGGCATCAGGATCTTCTGGCCGGTCTTGATGCGGTCCACCATGGTCCACGGGTGCACCCACGAGTTGATCGCCATGGGCACGTCCGCGTAGCCGTACGTGTGGGAGGGCCGCACCACCGTGAACGGGAAGCCACGCTCACCGTGGGCGACGCGCAGGCGTCGTTCGGCCTCCGCCTTATCCCTGCTGTATTGCCAGAACGGGTTGTGGAGTGGCGTGGAGTCTTCGCGCACGATGTAGTGCTGGGGTGGGGTGGCATATGCGGAGGCCGACGAGATGAATACGTACTGGTCTGTGATGCCGTCAAACGTCTCGATGTCGTCACTGATGTGATCCGGGGAGAAGCCAATCCACTGCACCACGACGTCGTATCGACCGCGGGCGGCGACGTCGGCCTTGATGGCGGCGCGGAAGGCCTCGGTGTCGTGCACATCCGTCACGATCGCGGCTGCTCCGGCCGGAACGGCCGCCTTCGCCGACGTGCCCCTTGTGACGAGCGTGAGATCGTGGCCGCGTTCCACCACGAGGGGGGAGGCGGCTGAGGAGATGAGACCCGTGCCGCCAATGAAGAGAACCCGCACCGACGCCTCCAGAAGTGTGACTTCGCGGTGCCAGCTCTCGAGGATTCTCAAGCCCGCTCTGCGTCAGTCTATGCCCCCATTTCGTCGTCATTGAGAGGGTCCCCGCAACGCGGCCCGCCGTCTAGCGAGGTCGCGCAGCAGGTGTGCACGGGGTCACAGGGCACACAATTCGCCGGCGGCTCCCGACGCGATTCGCTTTCCCCAGTACATGGCGTCGACGCGTCCACTCGTGACGTCGAAGACGATGGAGTTTCCGGCCGGGCCAGCGACGACGAGTTGATTTCGTGGCCCACGTGCCGGGTCGTCGATCGTGACGGCGGTGGCCGTGGGGTACGCCGCGGTGACCTGCGCCGTCGTGGCGCCGACCGAAATCCCCGCCTGAGTGGCAGGGGCCGCGAAGGAAGCCGCGTCCGCCGGGTCGCCGTTCCAGATCATCCGGAACAGGAAGATCTCGCCGCCCGGGTTCTCGGGGTACGTCACTGCTGCGACGTAGAGCCCGGGAGGGTCGACGCTGAGCAGCTCGGCATACCAAGGGCACATTGCTTCTCCCGCGACCGCGGGGCCGGGCATCGCGGCTGACGCTTCGCTGAATGACATGCCCAAACAGATGTCGACGTAGCGGTTGAAATCGATCGCGGGCAGCCCGTCCGAGGTCGCTCCCGGCGTGTCGCACGGGTTGCCGACGGGCGGGCCAGACGTCGCAGGAGACGTGGTGCTCGCTGGCAAGGGGCTCGGCGACGGGCTCGGGGTCGGCGATGTGCTCGCCGTGACGGAGGGCGACGGGCTGTGAGTCGTTGCCGTCAAGTCGGGCGTGCTGGGCGAGCAGGCGCCGAGCGCGAGGGCTGCGGCTACTACGAATACAACGGTGCTGGTACGGCGCATGGACCTAGCGTGGCACAGCGGAGCGTCCGCTCGCACGTCGACCGTGCGCACGGTGCGGCCGGTAACCGTGCCGCTAGACGGCTGCTGCTGCCTGCAGCGCCGCCCGGTAGATCGATCCGAGGCGATCGAACATCGCGTTCGCGTCCTCGTCTACCGTGCACCTGTCGGGGTTGCTCTCGAAGGCCTCAATCGCCTGGGCCACGCCTTGCGAAAACGGCACCGTCGCCTGCCAACCGGGCACGAGTTCCTTGATGAGTGAGGTGTCGAAGACGGCGCAATGCATCTTGTCGCCCCGCAGCGAGCCCAGCTGGCTGGGTGCCGCAGCCACGAGCGCATCGGTCGGGACGTAGACGGCCTGGGCGGCGAACTGTTCCGCAGACAGGCCCGCCGCTCGGGCGATTGCCGCGTACAAGCCCGTCCACGTGAGCGACTCGTCCGAGGTGACATGCACGGCGCGCCCGACCGCGAGCGGCGATTCGAGGAGTCCCCGGATGCCTGCAGCGACGTCGGACGCGTGCGTGAGTGTCCACACGGCGGTGCCGTCCCCTGGGATGACGATGTCCGCGCCGCGCCTCATGCGGTCCACGACCGTCCACGGGTGACGAGAGTTGCCGGTGTAGGCAGGGATCTTTGAATCTCCGTAGGTGTGGGCGGGCCGCACGATCGTGTAGTCGAGCCCGGCGGCAGGCGCAAGGGCGACGAGCGCCTCTTCGCACGCGATCTTCTGCTGCGCGTAGTCCCAGAAGCGATTGCTCAGGCGGGTGTCCTCGGTGAGCGGGTGGAAGTGGTCGAACGTCGCGTAGGCGGCGGCGGTGGCAATCAGCACGTAGCGATCGGCGAGGGGCGCGAAGGTCTCGACGTCATCTCGCACCTGATCTGGGGTGAAGGCCACGAACTGCACCACGGCGTCCCAGCGTTCGCCCCTCAATCGTGGGCCCCGCAAGGCCGAACGGAGAGCGACAGCGTCGGTCGCGTCGACGTGGATGGCCTTGGCATCGGCGGGCGCGGGGTGGCTCCCTTGTCGACCGCGCGTGATGAGCGTGAGGTCGTCGCCGCGCGCGGCACACGCCTGTGCAAAGGCCGAAGAGATGAGTCCGGTACCGCCGACTACGAGGATGCGCATGGTGGAATCGTACGGCGATCGACGGGTGGGCGAGTGGCCGCTAGTAGACGGACCGCGCCAGCAGTGCCACCCGGATCGAGCCGTCCTTGGTTTCTTGCTCTGACAGGCGCCGGAAACCGAGCCGCTCGTGGAAGGCCATGGAGCCGGGGTTGGGCGGGCGAACGTTGACCTCGCACGTGACCTCGTTGGCCCCGCATTGGCGCGCGTGTTCAAACACTGATTCGTACAAAGCGCGGCCGATCCCGGTGCCCTTGGCTGAGGATCCGACGACGATGCGATCGATGTATTGGTGACGCACGCCGAGCTCTTCGAACCACCGGTAGTTCTCCGAGTCGTAGTCCTTGCCCATCGCAAGGCTGAGCAGGAAGGCCGTCACCTCACGATCCCGGTTGGTGGCGACCAGGCGGATGTTGCACAGGTCGAAAAGGCGCGCCATTTCTTCCTCGGTCAGCGTGGTGACGGCCGGGTACGCGGTGTTGTTGAGGACGGTGACGGCGGCGACGTCGCTTTTGCTCATGACGCGCATGCGAAGGTTCTGCATGGAGCCATTGTGCCCGTACCTTGTTTCCTTTGTGGGTCCCGAACGTCACGGTTTTGCCCGGGCGGGGCGTCGGAATGGCACGATTCTCCCCGGGCGGGGCCTCGAAACGGCTCAATCTCCATGCATCGTAGTGTATAGTTATGCACATGGTTCTCTCTGTGGCAGTAGTAGGCGCGTCCGGATATGTCGGGGGAGAGGTGCTGCGAGTCTTCAGCGCCCACCCCGATGTCGAGTTCGGGGCGCTCACCGCACACGCCTCCGCAGGCGACACGATCCGCACCCACCACCCTCATCTGGTGCCGCTCGGCGACCGCGTCATCGAGCCCACCACGATCGAAGCGCTCGCGGGCCACGACGTCGTCGTGCTGGCCTTGCCGCACGGCGCGTCGGGGGAGATCGCCGCCCAGCTGCCCGCCGACACGCTCGTGCTGGATTGCGGGGCTGACTACCGCCTCGCATCGGCGGACGCGTGGGCCGAGTACTACGGCGGCGAGCACGCCGGCACGTGGCCCTACGGGTTGCCGGAGCTCATCACTCCCGCCGGCCACCAGCGCGAGGCGCTCAAGGGCAGCCGCAGGATCGCCGTCCCCGGATGCAATGTGACCGCAGTGACGTTGGCCATGCAGCCAGGAGTTGCCGCGGGCGTGATCGACCCCACCGACATCGTCGCGACCCTGGTCGTGGGCTACTCGGGCGCCGGAAAGAAGTTGGCGACCAACCTGCTCGCCTCGGAGGGACTCGGCGCGGCCGTCCCCTACGCGGTCGGGGGAACGCACCGACACGTCCCCGAGATCATCCAAAACCTCCACAGCGCAGGCGCGGACGACGTGCGGATCACCTTCACGCCCGTGTTGGTGCCCATGTCGCGCGGGATTCTCGCGACCGTCACCGCACCCGTTATTCCTGGAGTGAGCCCCGAGGCAGTCCGCGCCGCCTGGGTCGAGGCCTACGCCGACGAGCCGTTCATGCACGTGCTGCCCGAAGGCCAATGGCCCTCGACCGCCGGGGTGATCGGCGCCAACACGGCCCTCCTGCAGGTCACCGTCGACACGAAGGCCCGCAAGGTCGTCGCCCTGTGCGCGATTGACAATCTCGTGAAGGGCACCGCGGGCGCCGCCCTGCAATCGATGAATATCGCGCTTGGACTGCCGGAAACCACCGGCCTCAACCAGATTGGAGTGGCCCCGTGACCGTCACACACCCTCAAGGATTTCTCGCCTCGGGAGTAGTGGCCGGGCTCAAGTCCACGGGCAAGAGCGACGTCGCGCTCGTGGTCAACGAAGGGCCGTCGTTCGTTGCGGCAGGCGTGTTCACGTCCAACCGCGTGTTCGCGGCCCCCGTCGCGTGGTGCCGCCAGGTGATCGCGGACGGCCGGGTCGACGCTGTGATTCTCAACTCCGGGGGAGCCAACGCCGCTACCGGCCCTGAGGGCTTCGCCGACACTCACACCACCGCCGAGCACGTGGCGTCGGCGCTGCAGGCCGTGGGCCGCGATGTCTCGGCAGGGGACGTGGCCGTCTGCTCGACCGGACTCATTGGAGTGCGGTTGCCGATGGACAAGTTACTCGGCGGCGTCGATGCGGCCGTCGGAGAGCTGGCAGCCGACGGCGGCGACGCGGCCGCGCACGCCATCATGACCACCGACTCGGTGCGCAAGACCGCGGTCGCGGAACGCGATGGTTGGTCGATCGGCTCGATGGCGAAGGGCGCCGGCATGCTGGCGCCCGGAATGGCCACGATGCTGTGCGTCATCACCACCGACGCCGACATCGACCCGGCGCAGGCCGACGCCGCCCTCAAGGAAGCGGTGCGCACCACCCTGAATCGCCTCGACGCGGACGGGTGCATGTCTACCAACGACACCGTGGTGCTGATGGCCTCCGGCGCGTCGGGCGTGAGCCCGGAACCTGCCGCATTCCAGGAGGCGCTCACCGCCGTGTGTCACGATCTCGCCCAGCAGTTGCTGACGGACGCAGAGGGCGCGGAGCACGACGTCGCGATCAAGGTCATCAACGCCACCACGGAGGACGCGGCGGAAGCGGTCGCCCGCGCGGTGACCCGCTCGAACCTCTTCAAGGCCGCGGTCTTTGGTCGCGACCCCAACTGGGGCCGCATCATCTCCGCTGCGGGAACGGTGCCCGAAGAGATCGCGCCGTTTGACGCGAATCTCCTCGACGTCTACTTCAACGGCGTGCAGGTGTGCAAGGCGGCGGGAGTGGGCGAATCACGCGATCTCGTCGACCTGGCCCCGCGCGCTGTCGACGTGGTGATCGACCTGCACGCGGGCGATGCCACCGCCACCGTCTGGACGAACGACCTCACCCACGACTACGTCCACGAGAACAGTGCGTACAGCTCATGAGCGATCTCATCGATACACCCGACCTCAACCCTCAGCAGAAGGTCAGCGTCCTCATCGACGCGATGCCCTGGATTGAGCAGTTCAAGGGCGCCATCGTCGTCATCAAATACGGCGGCAACGCCATGGTCGACGACGTCCTGAAGCGCGCCTTCGCTCAAGACATCGTGCACTTGCGGCTCTTGGGTCTCAAGCCCGTGGTGGTGCACGGCGGCGGGCCGCAGATCACCGACATGCTGAGCCGGCTCGGCATCGAGTCCGAGTTCAAGGGCGGCTTACGCGTCACGACGCCCGAGGCGATGGACGTGGTGCGCATGGTGCTCACGGGCCAGGTGTCGCGCGAACTCGTGGGGCTCATCAACGACCACGGTCCGCTCGGCGTGGGCCTGTCCGGCGAGGATGCAGGGCTCTTGCAGGCCAAGCGCCGCCACGCGATGGTCGACGGCAAGTTGGTCGACGTGGGCCAAGTGGGCGACGTGGTCAAGGTCAATCCCGCCGCGATCCAGGACATCATTTCTGCGGGCCGCATTCCCGTGGTCAGCACGGTCGCGCCCGACATGGACGACCCCACCACGGTGCTCAACGTCAACGCCGACACGGCCGCCGCGTCGATTGCCGTGGCACTGCGAGCCCGCAAGCTCATCGTCCTGACCGACGTGGAGGGCCTGTACGCCAACTGGCCCGACCGCACTTCACTCGTACGCCGCATCCACGCGACCGACGTGGAGAAGCTGCTTCCCAGCCTCATGTCCGGCATGGTTCCCAAGATGGAGGCTTGCCTGCGGGCCGTGCGTGGCGGCGTGAGCCAGGCGCACATCATTGACGGCCGTGAACCGCACTCGATCCTCACCGAGATCTTCACCTCGTCCGGTGTGGGCACGATGGTACGGCCCGACGACGTGGAGCTGTGGGGATGACCGGGGCACGCGGTGTCCAGGAACGCGGTGTCAAGGAACTCAGCGACCAGGGCCTCGACCGCTACCAATCGGCGTTGATGGAGACCTTCGGGCGCCCGTTGCGGGTACTCACCAAGGGCGAAGGCTCGTACGTGTGGGACGCCGACGGCAACCGCTACCTCGACCTGCTCGGGGGGATCGCGGTCAACGCCTTGGGCCACGCCGACCCCGAATGGGTCGCGGCGATCGCCACCCAGGCGGCCACCTTGTCCCACGTCTCCAACTTCTTTGCGACGGAGCCGCAGATCGCCTTGGCGGAGCGGCTGCTGGACATCTGCGGAGCCCCAGAAGGCTCCCGCGTGTTCCTGACCAACTCCGGCACCGAGGCGAACGAGGCGGCCTTCAAGATGTCGCGAAGGACCGGGCGTACCCGGATCCTCGCGCTCACCGAGTCGTTCCACGGGCGCTCCACCGGCGCGCTCACGCTGACCTACAAGGAGGCCTACCGGGCCCCCTTCGCCCCGCTCGCTCCCGGCGTCGACTTCATCGCCCCCAACGACTTCGCCGCGCTCCAGGCTGCCATGGGCGACGACATCGCGGCGATCTTCATCGAGCCGATCCAGGGCGAGGCGGGCGTCAAGCCGCTCAGCCACGAGTACCTGTTGGCCGTCCGTCGGCTGTGCGACACCCACGGCGTGCTCCTGATCGCCGACGAGGTCCAGACGGGCATCGGCCGCACGGGCACCTGGCTCGCCATGCAGGCCCACGGCATCATGCCGGATGTCGTCACGCTCGCCAAGGGCCTCGGCGGCGGCTTCCCTGTGGGCGCGGTGGTCGCGTTCGGCGATCATGCGGCCACGCTGCTCACCGCTGGTCAGCACGGCACGACTTTTGGCGGCAACCCCCTCGCATCAGCCGCCGCATTGGCCACGATCGACGCGATCGAGTCCCGCGGACTGCTTGCCCACGTGAAGGTCATGGGGGAGTGGATCAAGGCCACGGTGGGCGCGCTGCCAGGCGTGGTCGAGGTGCGCGGAGAGGGCCTCCTGCTGGGCATCAGGCTCGAGGCGGAGATCTCCGCGGCGGTCGCCGCCGCAGCGATCGAGGACGGCTTCATCGTCAACCCGCCCAGCCCCGACACGATCCGCCTCGCCCCCTCGCTGACGCTCACTCAGGCGGAGGCGGAGCCCTTCGTCCAGTGGCTCGCCGGCTATCTCGCGGCCCACGCCGCCGACACCAAGGAGGCGTGATGGTGCGCCACTTTTTGAGGGACGACGACCTCACCGCCGCCGAGCAGCGCGCGGTACTCGAGCTTGCGCTCGCGTTCCGCAAGAACCGCTACCTGCATCGGCCCTTCGATGGTCCGCAGGCGGTGGCGGTGCTGTTCGACAAGCCGTCCACGCGCACGCGCGTCTCGTTCTCCGCGGGAGTCGCCGAGCTTGGCGGCTACCCGCTGGTGCTCGATGCCGGCTCCTCGCAGATGGGTCGCGGCGAGTCCGTCGCCGACACCGCGCGGGTGCTGGGACGTCAGGTCAGCGCGATCGTGTGGCGCACATTCGGCCAGGACCGCGTCGAGGAAATGGCCCAGTACGCGGGCGTGCCCGTCGTCAACGCGCTCACCGACGACTTTCACCCGTGCCAGATCCTCGCGGACCTCGCCGCCATCGCCGACGCGCGTGGTGGAGTGGACGCGCTCGCGGGCCTGACGCTCGCGTACGTGGGCGACGGCGCCAACAACATGGCGCACAGCTACCTTCTTGGCGGCGCGCTCGCGGGAATGCACGTGCGCGTCGGAACGCCAGAGGACTACTTTCCGTCCGAGGCGATCGTCCTGGACGCCAAGCGGCTCGCCGCGGAGCAGGGCGGCTCCGTGACGGTCACCACGGATCACGACGACGCGGTGCGCGGAGCGGACATCATCGCCACCGACACGTGGGTGTCGATGGGAGACGAGGCCGAATCGGGTGAGCGCACCGGCCACTTCGACTCGTACCAGGTCAACGCCCACAGCCTCGAGATCGCGGCGCCAGGAGCACAGGTTCTGCACTGTCTGCCCGCTTACCGCGGCAAGGAGATCACGGCCGACGTTCTTGACGGCCCGCAAAGCATTGTGTGGCTCGAGGCCGAATACCGTCTGCACGCCCAGAAGGCGCTGCTGACGTGGCTGGCCGCGCATGCGGGTGAGGACGCGTCATGAGCCCCACGATCCCTGGCACCAAGTCGGCCCGTCAGGCGCTCATCGCGCGCCTGATCGAGTCCGAAGAGATCCGCTCGCAGGGCGACCTTGCGATGCGGCTCGCCGTGCAGGGCATCTCGGTCACGCAGGCGACCCTGTCGCGCGACCTGCTCGACATCGGCGCGCTGAAGGTGCGGGGAGCATCGGGCTTCATGGTCTACACGACGCAGTCATCGCTTGAGGCATCGGGCGACACCGGCGGACGCCTCAACCGGCTGTGCGCCGAACTGCTGTTCTCCGCGGACGGCTCGGCCAACATCGCCATCCTGCGGACCCCTCCCGGCGCGGCGCAATACCTCGCTTCAGGCATTGACGGCCATGACGACCCCGACGTCGTCGGAACCGTCGCGGGAGACGACACCGTCTTCGTGATTTCCAGGGACGCCCTCGGCGGCCCGACCCTTGCCCGAACGTTCCTCGACCGCGCTTCCGGCGTGGCCCACGACTAAACCTCAGGAGAAACACACATGACCGAACGCATCGTCCTGGCATACTCAGGCGGCCTTGACACCTCCGTCGCCATCGGCTGGATCGCAGACGCGACCGGCGCAGAGGTGGTGGCCGTCGCGGTGGACGTGGGCCAGGGAGGCGAAGACCTCGAGGTGATTCGCCAGCGCGCGCTCGACTGCGGCGCCGTGGAGGCGTATGTGGCCGACGCCCGCGACGAGTTCGCGGAGGAGTACTGCATGCCCGCACTCAAGGCGAATGCGCTCTACCACGACAAGTACCCCCTCGTTTCGGCGCTCAGCCGACCCGTCATCGTCAAGCACATCGTGCAGGCGGCGCGCGAATTCGGCGCCACCACGATGGCTCACGGCTGCACCGGCAAGGGCAACGACCAGGTGCGCTTCGAGGTGGGAATCGCCTCGCTCGCGCCGGACCTCAAGTGCATCGCGCCCGTGCGCGACCTCGCCCTGACGCGCGACAAGGCCATCGACTACGCCGAGCGCAACAACCTGCCCATCGCGACCACCAAGAAGAACCCCTTCTCGATCGACCAGAACGTGTGGGGCCGCGCCGTGGAGACGGGCTTCCTTGAGGACATCTGGAATGCCCCCACCAAGGACGTGTACGAGTACACGGACGACCCCTCCTTCCCCCCGGTTCCCGACGAGGTCATCATCTCGTTCGAGAAGGGCATCCCCGTGGCGCTGGACGGCCAGAAGGTCACGCCGCTGCAGGCGATCCAGGAGCTGAACCGTAGGGCCGGAGCACACGGAGTGGGCCGCATCGACATCGTCGAGGACCGCCTGGTGGGCATCAAGAGCCGCGAGGTGTACGAGGCGCCCGGCGCAATCGCGCTGATCGAGGCGCACCGCGAGATGGAGAACGTGACGCTCGAGCGCGAGCAGGCACGCTACAAGCGCGTCATCCAGCAGCAGTGGACCGACCTGGTCTACGACGGCATGTGGTCCTCGCCCCTCAAGAAGTCGCTCGACGCGTTCATCGAGGACACGCAGCAGTACGTCACAGGGGACATCCGCATGGTGCTGCACGGCGGCACAGCGACCATCACCGGTCGCCGCTCCGACATCGGCCTGTACGACTTCAACCTCGCCACGTACGACGAGGGCGACACCTTCGATCAGAGCGCGGCCCGCGGCTTCATCGAGATCTATGGGCTGGCCGCCAAGCAGGCCGCCGCTCGCGCCTCACGGGCAGCCCTCTAGCAGTCAGTATCGGGAACCCGCCGCACCCCACGGGGCGGCGGGTTCCTGGCACACTTGTGATGGACGAAGGGACCGCGATGGCAAAGGCCGAAGGCACCAACGAGGGCGCGACGAACGAGGGCGCACTGTGGGGTGGCCGCTTCAGCGGCGGACCCTCCGAGGCGCTCGCCAAGCTGAGCGTGTCGACCCACTTTGACTGGCGCTATGCCGACGACGACCTGGCTGCCTCGATCGCGCATGCCCACGCGTTGCGGCAGGCAGGCCTCCTGACCGACGGCGAGACCGCTCACATGGTGAAGGCGCTGGCGGCGTTGCGGGTGGACGTCGCCGCCGGCAAGGTGTTGCCGTCGGAGGGGGATGAGGACGTGCATGGTGCCCTCGAGCGACTACTGATCGAGCGCATCGGCCCGGAGGTGGGCGGCAAGTTGCGTGCCGGGCGCTCCCGCAACGACCAGATCGCCACGCTGCCCCGCATGTACCTGCGTCGGCACGCGCGCACCATCGCGGCGCAGGTCTTGGACGTCGTGGACGCCCTGCTGGAGCAGGCGGACCGCCACTTGGACGACCCGATGCCGGGCCGCACCCACATGCAGCACGCGCAGCCCGTGACGCTGGGACATCACCTCATGGCGCACGCGTGGCCGCTGCTGCGTGACGTCGAGAGGCTCACGGACTGGGACTCGCGCGCCGCGTGGTCGCCTTACGGCGCGGGCGCCTTGGCCGGGTCGACGCTCGGCCTGGACCCCGTGGCCGTCGCCGCCGAACTGGGCTTCGCAGGTCCCACCGAGAACTCGATCGACGCGACCGCCGCGCGCGACGTCATCGCCGAATTCTCGTGGGTGTCCGCGATGATCGGCGTGGACCTGTCGCGGCTCTCCGAGGAGATCGTCACCTGGGTCACCGTGGAGTTCGGCTTCGCGTCCCTGGACGATGCGTACTCCACGGGCTCGAGCATCATGCCCCAGAAGAAGAACCCCGACATCGCGGAGCTGGCGCGCGGAAAGGCAGGTCGCCTCATCGGCGACCTGACCGGGCTGCTGAGCACGCTCAAGGGGCTCCCGCTCGCCTACAACCGCGACATTCAAGAGGTCCACGAGCCCGCCCTGGACGCCGTGGACACCCTGGAGACGGTGCTTCCCGCCTTCGCCGGGATGGTGCGGACCCTGGTGTTTCACCCCGAGCGCATGGCCGAGCTCGCGCCCGCCGGGTTTTCGCTCGCCACCGACGTGGCCGAGTGGCTCGTCAAGCAGGGCGTGCCGTTCCGCGACGCCCACGAGGTCGCGGGCGCCTGCGTGCGCCTGTGCGAGAAGCGCGGCAAGGAACTCCACGAGATGACCCTGGACGAGATGCAGGGCATCCACGAGGCGCTCAACGAGGGCGTGCTCGAGGTGCTGACCGTCGAGGGCTCGCTGGCCGCGCGCGACGGCGCCGGCGGCACCGCTCCCGTGCGTGTGATCGAGCAGGGCAAGGCTGCGAGGGCGCGGGTGAAGCACTTCCGTCCGTGGGCGACGTTGTAGCCGCGAGTCGCCGTGCAACCGCGCACTCCGAAAGGGCGCTAGTCGACCTCGACCTCGATCGCGCCGGTCACCCGCAGCAGATCCGCGTACGAGATGGGAAACAGCGACGCCGCGATCCCCGCGGCCGCCCACAGCTCGTCGTACCCGCGCATCGCGACATCCAGGAACGTCCGCACCGGCGCGGGGTGCCCCACGGGAGCCACGCCGCCGATGACCTGGCCGGTCGCAGCCAACACGCCGTCGGGTGTTGCCCGCGTGATCGCAGCGGCGCCGATGCGCCCCGCCAACAGCCCGGTGTCGACCGAGTGCGCGCCGGACGTGAGCACCAGGATCGGCGACTCGTCCGCCATGAAGACCAAAGACTTGACGATCGCGCCCACCTCGCAACCCAGGTACTCGGCGGCGGCCAGCGCGGTGGGTGTCGCCTTGTCGATCTGGCGCACCGTGACGTCGACTCCGCCGGCATGCAACGCGGCCTGAACCTGTGCCACTTTGGGGTGAATATCTGGATTCATGTGTCCACGCTAGCGCCACGGCGGGCCGAAGCGCCGCGCCACGGCGGCGCCTGCGGCATGGGAATCCGCGGCGAGCGATAAACTGCTCGCATGTCCCAGCCATCGTTGTCGGACCTGGTATCCCTGCTACAACGCCGCGAACCGCTCAGCGGTGCGACGCGGGTGCTGCTCATCGACGGCCCGGCCGGAAGCGGCAAGACCTCCCTCGCCAACCGGGTGTCGCTCGCCTTGGGCGGGGCGGAGTCGGCGGGCCCCGGCGCCTTCGATCCCGACAACCCCACCCCGGACGATGCCCCCGTGCAGATCCTCCACGGCGACGACATGTACGAGGGCTGGGGCGGACTGCCGGTCCTGGATCGGATTCTCGTTGACCAAGTCCTCGAGCCCCTGTCCAGGGGCGTGGGCGGCGCGTTCGAGATGTGGGATTGGTTGCAGGACAAACGCACACACCTCATCCGGGTGCCGCAACGGCCCTACCTCATCATCGAGGGCGTCGGCGTGGCCCAAAGGTCGGCACGCCCGTTCGCAAGCATGGTCATCTACGTCGACGCGCCCTGGCCCGAGCGTTTGCGCCGCGGTCTCGAGCGCGACGGCGAGGCGCTGCGTCCGCAGTGGGAGGCCTGGCACGACACCGAGGACGAGTTTCTCTACGCCGAGGGCACGCTCCGCGACGCCGACGCCGTGGTGAGCGGCGACGCCCCGTTGCCCGACTCCTGGTAACCCCAGCGAAACTCGAGCCGTGCCACGATGGCACCGTGACCATCGTCGACGCATGCCGCGCGCACCTCAATCCGCTCCTTGCCGACGCCGAGCGACTGATCCGCCACGAGTCGCCCTCCGACGACCGGGCCGCGGTCGAGGTGAGTGCAGACCTCGTGACCGAGGTGGTGGGGGAGCGCTTCGCGGCCGCGGGAATCGTGGCCGGTGCGGAGCGCATCGTGATCGACGGCTGCCCGCACGTGCGCTGGCGCTTGGGCGCGGGCCCGCGCAGGGTCCTGATCTTGGGGCACCACGACACCGTGTGGCCCCTCGGCACCCTGGAGGCGCATCCGTTCTCGATCACGGCGGGCGTGATGCGCGGCCCGGGCTGCTTTGACATGATCGTGGGCCTCGCGCAGGCCGTCCACGCGATCACGGTGCTCGTCGAGACGCACGGCGCCGATGCCGTCGACGGCGTGACGTTGCTCGTGACGGGCGACGAGGAGATCGGTTCGTGGACGTCGCGCGAGCTCATCGAAGAGGAGGCGCGCGGCTGCGATGCCGTCCTCGTGCTGGAGGCCGCGGGCCCGGGGGGCGCGCTGAAGACGGCGCGCAAGGGAGTGTCCCTGTACTCGGTCGAGGCGATCGGCAAGGCGGCGCACGCTGGCCTGGAGCCCGAGAAAGGCATCAACGCCTCACTCGAGATCGCCCACCAGATTCCGCGCATCGTCGCGCTTGCCGACCCCGTCTGCGGCACCACGGTGACGCCGACGCGCCTTGCGGCGGACACGACCGTGAACACCGTGCCCGCGCGTGCCCGCGTCGACGTGGATGTGCGCGCCACGACCGCGGCCGAGCAGCAGCGCGTGGACGACGCGATACGAGCCCTCACACCCGAGCTTGACGGCGCCCGCCTCGAGATCGGCGGCGGCATCAACCGCCCCGTGATGGAGCGCTCAAGCGCGGCCGACCTGTACGCGCGCGCCGCCGCGCTGGCCCCGGCCGCAGGCATCACAGACCTTGAGGACATCGCCGTCGGCGGCGCATCGGACGGAAACTTCACGGCAGGGATGGGTGTGCCGACGCTTGACGGGCTGGGCGCGGTCGGCGGGGGAGCCCACGCCGTCGACGAACACGTGCTCGTGGAGCACATCGTCCCGCGCACCGCCCTGGTCGCACTCCTCATTCGGGATCTCCTGACAGGCGAGCCACGGTGAGGGTCGACGCCTGGGCCGACTACGAACGCGCCGCCGCCACGGCGGGCGTCGAGGTTCGCGTCCTGGACGGCGCCGCGCTGGAGGGAGCAACTGAGGTGTGGCGCGCCGTGTGGGGCGAGCCCGTCATGGAGCGCCACCTGCTCACCGCGCTCAGGCACGCGGGCAACTATGTGGCAGGCGCGTTTGCGAACGGGCGCATCGTCGGCGCGAATGCGGGGTTCTTCGGTCCGCCACCCCAGTCGACGATGCACTCGCACGTGGCAGGCGTCGTCCCCGGCCTCGCGGGGGGCGGGGTCGGCACGGCCATGAAGCTCCATCAACGGGCCTGGTGCCTCGACCGCGCGGTGGTGGATGTGACGTGGACGTTCGACCCCCTGGTCGCCCGCAATGCGGCGTTCAACGTGCGCAAGGTGGGCGCCGTTCTCGACGAGTACCTGGTCGACTTCTACGGCCCGATGACGGACGGGGTCAATGCGGGCCAGGGCTCGGATCGCATCCTTGCCCGCTGGACCCTCGACGCGCCGCTGCCGAGCGCTCCGCGCGAGCCCGGACCCGCTGCCACGATTCTTGACGTCGGCGAGGACCTCTCGCCCGTCGTCCACGCTGTCCCGGCCGATGCGTCGTCCGTCTCTCTCTCCGTCCCAGCGGACATCGAGGGGCTGCGCCGCGACAACCCGCGCCTGGCCGCGCAGTGGAGGCTGGCCCTGCGGGACGCCATGCTTGAACGGTGGGGTGCCGGTTGGCGTCCCACCGCCGTGGGCCGTGACGGCCGCTACCTGATGGAGGCACTGTGAGAATCCGCCGCGTTCAACTGCACACCTTGGCGCTTCCGCTCGTGACGCCGTTCACGACGTCGTTCTCGACTCAGACCGAGCGGCGCGTCCTCGTGATGGAACTCAAGGCCGCGATTGACGGCCAGGAGGTGACCGGTTGGTCCGAGTGCGGCGCGCTCTCGGAGCCGGTGTACTCGGAGGAGTACACCGAGGGCGTCATCGACGTCACCGCGAGGCATCTGCTGCCACGCCTTGTGGCGGCAGGAGCGGTCGGGCCGCTCACCGCGGAGACGGTCTCCGAGCACCTCGAGAAGGTGGTCGGTCATCGCATGGCCAAGGCGGCGCTCGAGACGGCGGTGCTGGACGCGCAGTTGCGTGCCGCAGGCGTGAGCTTCAAGGACTACCTCGGAGTTACGCGCGACCGGGTGCCGTCCGGCGTGTCCGTCGGGATTCAGGACTCGATCCCGCGACTGCTGGACACGGTGGCTGGCTACCTTGACGAGGGCTATCAGCGCATCAAGCTCAAGATCCAGCCTGGCTGGGACATCGAGCCCGTGCGCGCGGTGCGTGAGGCTCACCCTGGCATCCCGCTCCAGGTCGACGCGAACGCCGCCTACACGCTCGTGGACGCCGCCCACCTGTCGCGTTTGGACGCCTTCGACCTCCTCTTGATCGAGCAGCCGTTGGGCGAGGACGACATGCGCCAGCACGCGGAACTCGCGAAGCGCATGAGCACTCCCATGTGCCTTGACGAGTCCGTGGTGTCCGCCACGGCAGCCGCCGACGCGATCCAGATGGGCGCGGCGCAAGTGATCAACATCAAGCCGTCCCGGGTGGGTGGATACCTGGAGGCACGCCGCATTCACGACATCTCGCGCGCCCACGGCGTCGCCGTGTGGTGCGGCGGAATGCTCGAGACGGGCATCGGCCGCGCCGCCAATGCCGCGCTCGCGGGAATGCCGGGCTTCACGCTGACGGGCGACATCTCCGCGTCGGGACGCTTCTACAAGGAGGACATCACGGAGCCCTTCGAGCTGGTCGACGGCCACATCATGATTCCTGATGCGCCGGGCCTGGCCGCCGTGCCCGATCCGGGGCGGCTGGCTGCGGCGACCGTCGCGAGTGTGGACCTGCCGGTGTAACTCGGCCCTGAGCCGGTCGACATATGGAAGAGTGCGAGTCGTGACCTCGACGAACGACGTGTGGCCCCGGAACGAGCTCCCTTCAGCGCGCCGCTCCACCGCGGTCGACGTTCCGTTCGCGGGCTCCGCGGCACGCGACCAGCGCACCCCTGACAGCGGCGCCGATCGGCACGTTCGCCGGCGACGGCACGTCGCCTCATGACCGCGACCGGGCCGGCACCTGACCTGACCGATGCACCAGAACAGCCACGCGTGCTGCGCGTGCTCGCGGCGGCACAGATCCTCAGTGGCGCTGGCCTCGCCGCCGGCATCACCGTGGGCGCGCTGCTCGCGCGCGACATGCTTGATTCCACCTCACTGGCAGGAATGCCGGCGATGCTCTTCACGGTCGGATCGGCGGGAGCGGCCATCGGCATCGGCCGCCTTTCGCAGCGAAGGGGACGGCGCGTCGGCTTGGCTGCCGGGTATCTCACCGGAGCGGTGGGTAGTGCGGGCGTCGTGCTCGCCGCCGTGCTCGACAGTGTTCCCTTGCTCTTTGCCGCGTTGTTCATCTACGGGGCTGGAACGGCGGCAAACCTGCAGGCCCGCTATGCGGGTGCGGACCTTGCCGCACCCCATCGTCGAGGTCGCGCCGTCGCGATCGTGCTCGTCGCCACCACCGTAGGGGCAGTCGCGGGGCCCAACGTGGCGGGCGCGATGGGAAGGTGGGCGCAGGCGTGGGGAATCCCCTCCTTAGCGGGTCCATTCGTGTTGGCCGGGGTCGCCTACGCGGTGGGCGCCGCGGTGCTGTGGACCCTGTTGCGGCCGGACCCCCTCGTGTTGGCCCGCGCCCGCGAGCGCGAAACGTCGATGGGCTCTGTTCAACCCGATCCGACGCCTGCCGAGGCCCGCACGAGGAGCAGGGGTATCGCCACCGGCGCGTTGGTCATGATCGTGTCGCAGATGGTCATGATCGCGGTGATGACCATGACGCCCATTCACATGCGGAGCCACGGCCTCGACGTTAGCGCGGTGGGTTTCGTCATCGGCGTTCACGTGGCGGCGATGTATCTGCCTTCACCCCTGTCCGGATGGCTCGTGGATCGCTGGGGGGCTGGCACGGTGGCCATGCTGTCCGCCGTCACCTTCGTGGGCGCGGGTGCGGTCGGGGCATGGAGCCCACCCGCCTCGATGCCGGCGCTGACACTCTCCCTCGCGCTCTTGGGCCTCGGGTGGTCGTTCGGGTTGAATGCCGGTACCGCCATGGTCACCACCGCGGCGCCTCTCGCACACCGAGCGCGGATCCAGGGCAACGTCGACTTCCTCATCGCCCTCGCTGGCGCGACCGGCGGCGCCCTCTCCGGTGTCGTAGTGGCGGGAGCAGGCTTCGCGACGCTCGCGCTCGGCGGCGGCGCGGTGGCACTGTTGCTGGTGCCCGTGCTGGCCGTGACGCGTGCGGCTCATCCGCGCCAGCGCGCTGCTGGCACAATGGCCGCATCATGACTGAACACATCCTGGACGACCTCGCGTGGCGCGGGCTGATCTCACAGACCACCGGCGACGATGAACTGCGTGCCGCGATCGATGCGGGACCCCTCACGCTGTACTGCGGGTTCGATCCCACGGCACCGAGCCTGCACATCGGCAACCTGGTGCAGATTCTGACGCAACGGCGCTTCCAGGACGCGGGCCACCACTCGCTCATGCTGGTGGGAGGCGCGACCGGACTGATCGGCGATCCCAAGATGGCTGGCGAGCGCACGCTCAATCCCGTCGACGTGGTGCACGAGTGGGTCGAGCGGATCAGGCAGCAGATCGAGCCGTTCATGGACTTCGAGGGCGACAATCCCGCGCGCATGGTGAACAACTACGACTGGACCAAGGACCTCAGCGCGATTGAACTGCTGCGCGACATCGGCCGCCATTACCGCCTGGGCACGATGATCGCGAAGGATACCGTCGCGCGTCGCCTCAACTCCGATGAGGGCATCTCCTACACGGAGTTCTCGTACCAACTTCTCCAGGGGATGGACTACCTCGAGCTCTACCGACGCTACGGCTGCACGCTCCAGACGGGCGGCTCCGACCAGTGGGGAAACCTGACGTCGGGCACGGAACTCACGCGCAAGGCCGAGGGCGTGTCCGTGCATGCCCTGGCGACTCCTCTCATTACCAAAGCCGACGGAACCAAGTTCGGCAAGACGGAGTCGGGGACGGTGTGGCTCGATCCCGCGCTCACGAGTCCGTACGCGTTTTACCAGTTCTGGCTCAATCAGTCCGATGCCGACGTGGTGGGGTACCTCAAGGTCTTTACCTTCCTGAGCAGGGAGCGGATCGGGGAGCTGGAAGCCAAGGTGGAGGCGGAGCCGTTCCGCCGGGAGGCGCAGCGCACCCTCGCGTGGGAAGTGACGTGCCTCGTGCACGGCGAGACGGCCGCTCAGGGCGCCGTCGATGCGTCGCGGGCACTGTTCGGCCAGGGTGAATTGACGGCACTCGACGCCGGCACGCTAGACGGTTGCGCGCAGGAGCTGGGGGGCGCGTCTGTGGCCGGAGGAACGTTGGTGGTCGATGCGCTCGTGGAGGCGGGGGTCATGGACTCGAAATCGGCCGCTAGACGGGCGATCCAGGAGGGTGGTGCCTACGTGAATAACGTGAAGGTTGCCGACGCCGATGCGGCTCTCGATCCTGCGGACGCCTTGGCAGGCGGATGGTTCGTGCTCAGGCGCGGAAAAAAGACGATCGGACTTGTGCGAACGTCCCCCTAGCGGGCCCCAACTACGTCGACGTGAAGAACCACTTACCAGGGACGACGGTCACGACACGCCCGAGATGCAAGCGATTTGACTTGCGGTGCGATGAGGCCGTAATGTCACACATGTTGCCAACAAGGGAGCGAACACGCAGGGGACTGAAAAGGCCCCGCGAACTCCATCAGGTAGCCACCTTTTATCGGACTGAACACTGGTCGCAGATGCGATCGGAACGCGGTACGATAGGAACCCCCTCCGAACTGGAGACACGCCGACGAGGCGAGTTGACAGAGAGGTACAGGGAGACTAAGTTAGAACGGTTGCCCCAAATCTGGCCCGAAAGGGTGTAGATGCGGTGCGCGTCCGAACCTTGAGAACTCAACAGTGTGCCACATGTCGATGCCAAAACCTCTGGCGTCGTGACGGCTTATGCCCGATCGATGCTGGATTCCTTTGGTAAACGAAACAAATGTCAGTGACATTTTGTTCATTTGCTAGAGATTAAACTGATTCTTTCGAGAATCGCTTCGTAAGACTGTGACTCGCTTCGGCGAATTGCTATCAAACATATACGGAGAGTTTGATCCTGGCTCAGGACGAACGCTGGCGGCGTGCTTAACACATGCAAGTCGAACGGTGACCTCGGAGCTTGCTCCGGGCGATCAGTGGCGAACGGGTGAGTAACACGTGAGTAACCTGCCCCAGACTCTGGGATAACATCGGGAAACCGGTGCTAATACCGGATATGAGACAAGACCGCATGGTCATTGTCTGGAAAGATTTATCGGTCTGGGATGGACTCGCGGCCTATCAGCTAGTTGGTGAGGTAATGGCCCACCAAGGCGACGACGGGTAGCCGGCCTGAGAGGGCGACCGGCCACACTGGAACTGAGACACGGTCCAGACTCCTACGGGAGGCAGCAGTGGGGAATATTGCACAATGGGCGCAAGCCTGATGCAGCAACGCCGCGTGGGGGATGAAGGCCTTCGGGTTGTAAACCCCTTTTAGCAGGGAAGAAGCGAAAGTGACGGTACCTGCAGAAAAAGCGCCGGCTAACTACGTGCCAGCAGCCGCGGTAATACGTAGGGCGCAAGCGTTGTCCGGAATTATTGGGCGTAAAGAGCTCGTAGGCGGTTTGTCGCGTCTGCTGTGAAAGTCCGAGGCTCAACCTCGGATCTGCAGTGGGTACGGGCAGACTAGAGTGTGGTAGGGGAGACTGGAATTCCTGGTGTAGCGGTGGAATGCGCAGATATCAGGAGGAACACCAATGGCGAAGGCAGGTCTCTGGGCCACAACTGACGCTGAGGAGCGAAAGCGTGGGTAGCAAACAGGATTAGATACCCTGGTAGTCCACGCCGTAAACGGTGGGCACTAGATGTGGGGCTCTTTCCATGAGTTCCGCGTCGCAGCTAACGCATTAAGTGCCCCGCCTGGGGAGTACGGCCGCAAGGCTAAAACTCAAAGGAATTGACGGGGGCCCGCACAAGCGGCGGAGCATGCGGATTAATTCGATGCAACGCGAAGAACCTTACCAAGGCTTGACATATACGGTCTATCCCTAGAGATAGGGAGTGCTTCGGCGCCGTATACAGGTGGTGCATGGTTGTCGTCAGCTCGTGTCGTGAGATGTTGGGTTAAGTCCCGCAACGAGCGCAACCCTCGTTCTATGTTGCCAGCGCGTAATGGCGGGGACTCATAGGAGACTGCCGGGGTCAACTCGGAGGAAGGTGGGGATGACGTCAAATCATCATGCCCCTTATGTCTTGGGCTTCACGCATGCTACAATGGCCGGTACAAAGGGCTGCGATACCGCAAGGTGGAGCGAATCCCAAAAAGCCGGTCTCAGTTCGGATTGAGGTCTGCAACTCGACCTCATGAAGTCGGAGTCGCTAGTAATCGCAGATCAGCAACGCTGCGGTGAATACGTTCCCGGGCCTTGTACACACCGCCCGTCAAGTCACGAAAGTCGGTAACACCCGAAGCAGGTGGCCTAACCCTTACGGGGAGGAGCCTTCTAAGGTGGGATTGGCGATTGGGACTAAGTCGTAACAAGGTAGCCGTACCGGAAGGTGCGGCTGGATCACCTCCTTTCTAAGGAGCACTTGGCGCTCTTCGGAGCGTCCAAGGCCTCGCATCGTTCTCATACGTAGAACGGCGAGAGCTCACGGATGGAACATCGACGTGGTAGCGACGCAGACAGCGTCGAGATCTAGTACGCCCTAGGGCTGGAACGATCCCGCGAAATACACATCACTACATGGCACACTGTTGGGTCCTGAGGGATCGGGCGCAAGCCCCACCTCAGGCCAGGTCGAAAGACCGGCCGGCCGGACCATCGAATCCTGACGAACCGCGTCGCTAAGGCGACGAAGGCGCAGGTGGAAGATGGGCCCGCCCGTAACTTGAGAACTGCACAGTGGACGCGAGCATCTTTGATTTCTGTAATTAAGTTTTTAAGAGCACATGGTGGATGCCTTGGCAGTAGGAGCCGAAGAAGGACGTAGTAACCTGCGATAAGCCTCGGGGAGCTGGTAAACAAGCTTTGATCCGAGGATGTCCGAATGGGGAAACCCCGCTGGAGTCATGTCCAGTGACCCACGCCTGAACACATAGGGCGTGCGGAGGGAACGTCGGGAAGTGAAACATCTCAGTACCGACAGGAAGAGATATTCCGTGAGTAGTGGCGAGCGAAAGCGGAAAAGGCCAAACCGTTAGCGTGTGATAGCCGGTAGGCGTTGCGTTAGCGGGGTTGTGGGACCTTTTAGTTGGATCTACCGATCTGACAGAGAGTCAAAAATACGCGTTATAGTCGAAGGGCATTGAAAGGCCCGGCACAGAGGGTGCAACCCCCGTAGACGAAATGGCGCGTACTCTCAAGAGTCATCCCAAGTAGCACGGGGCCCGAGAAATCCCGTGTGAATCCGTAGAGACCACTCTATAAGCCTAAATACTACCTACTGACCGATAGCGGAAAAGTACCGTGAGGGAAAGGTGAAAAGTACCCCGAGAGGGGAGTGAAATAGTACCTGAAACCGTGTGCTTACAATCCGTTGGAGCCTCCCTAGCAGGGGTGACAGCGTGCCTTTTGAAGAATGAGCCTGCGAGTTAGTGCTCGGTGGCAAGGTTAACCCGTGTGGGGAAGCCGTAGCGAAAGCGAGTCCGAATAGGGCGATTGAGTCGCCGGGTCTAGACCCGAAGCGAAGTGATCTATCCATGGCCAGGTTGAAGCGCGGGTAAGACCGCGTGGAGGACCGAACCCACTTGGGTTGAAAACCGAGGGGATGAGCTGTGGATAGGGGTGAAAGGCCAATCAAACTTCGTGATAGCTGGTTCTCCCCGAAATGCATTTAGGTGCAGCGTTGCGTGTTTCTTGCCGGAGGTAGAGCTACTGGATGGCCAATGGGCCCTAAAAGGTTACTGACGTCAGCCAAACTCCGAATGCCGGTAAGTGAGAGCGCAGCAGTGAGACGGAGGGGGATAAGCTTCTTCGTCGAGAGGGAAACAGCCCAGAACACCAACTAAGGTCCCTAAGCGTGTGCTAAGTGGGAAAGGATGTGGAGTTGCACAGACAACCAGGAGGTTGGCTTAGAAGCAGCCACCCTTGAAAGAGTGCGTAATAGCTCACTGGTCAAGTGATTCCGCGCCGACAATGTAGCGGGGCTCAAGTACACCACCGAAGTTGTGTCATTCACATATTGCCTGGTCTTCGGATCCAAGCGTGTGGATGGGTAGGGGAGCGTCGTGTGGCGAGTGAAGCGGCGGAGTGATCCAGCCGTGGACGCCACACGAGTGAGAATGCAGGCATGAGTAGCGAAAGACGGGTGAGAAACCCGTCCGCCGAATGATCAAGGGTTCCAGGGCCAGGTTAATCCGCCCTGGGTAAGTCGGGACCTAAGGCGAGGCCGACAGGCGTAGTCGATGGACAACGGGTTGATATTCCCGTACCGGCGAAGAACCGCCAATGCCGAATCAGGCAATGCTAAGCGCCCGAAGTCACTTAACCCTTCGGGGAGCGGTGAAATAGCGCGCGACCCAAACTTGTAGTAGGCAAGCGTATTAACAGGGGTGACGCAGGAAGGTAGCCGAGCGTGGCGATGGTAGTCCACGTCTAAGGGTGTAGGGCGAGTTGTAGGTAAATCCGCAGCTCACATAGCCTGAGACCCGATGGTGACCGCTTAGGCGGGAATTCGGTGATCCTATGCTGCCAAGAAAAACCTCGGCGCGAGGTTCTAGCCGCCCGTACCCCAAACCGACTCAGGTGATCAGGTAGAGAATACTAAGGCGATCGAGATAATTATGGTGAAGGAACTCGGCAAAATACCCCCGTAACTTCGGGAGAAGGGGGGCCTAAGGCGTGAAGGCACTTGCTGCCGGAGCGTTTGAGGGCCGCAGAGACCAGGGAGAAGCGACTGTTTACTAAAAACACAGGTCCGTGCGAAGTCGCAAGACGATGTATACGGACTGACGCCTGCCCGGTGCTGGAAGGTTAAGAGGAGAGGTCAGCCGCAAGGCGAAGCTTCGAATTTAAGCCCCAGTAAACGGCGGTGGTAACTATAACCATCCTAAGGTAGCGAAATTCCTTGTCGGGTAAGTTCCGACCTGCACGAATGGCGTAACGACTTCTCCGCTGTCTCCACCGTAAACTCGGCGAAATTGCATTACGAGTAAAGATGCTCGTTACGCGCAGCAGGACGGAAAGACCCCGGGACCTTTACTATAGCTTGGTATTGGTATTCGGTGCGGTTTGTGTAGGATAGGTGGGAGACTTTGAAGCTTGTACGCCAGTACAGGTGGAGTCATTGTTGAAATACCACTCTGATCGCTCTGGATATCTAACTTCGGTCCGTAATCCGGATCAGGGACAGTGCCTGGTGGGTAGTTTAACTGGGGCGGTTGCCTCCCAAAGAGTAACGGAGGCGCCCAAAGGTTCCCTCAGCCTGGTTGGCAATCAGGTGTCGAGTGCAAGTGTACAAGGGAGCTTGACTGTGAGACTGACAGGTCGAGCAGGGACGAAAGTCGGGACTAGTGACCCGCTGGTGGCAAGTGGAAGCGCCAGCGCTCAACGGATAAAAGGTACCCCGGGGATAACAGGCTGATCCTCCCCAAGAGTCCATATCGACGGGATGGTTTGGCACCTCGATGTCGGCTCGTCGCATCCTGGGGCTGAAGTCGGTCCCAAGGGTTGGGCTGTTCGCCCATTAAAGCGGTACGCGAGCTGGGTTTAGAACGTCGTGAGACAGTTCGGTCCCTATCCGCTGCGCGCGCAGGAAACTTGAGAAAGGCTGCCCCTAGTACGAGAGGACCGGGGTGGACCAACCTCTGGTGTGCCAGTTGTTCCGCCAGGAGCACGGCTGGTTAGCTACGTTGGGAAGGGATAACCGCTGAAAGCATCTAAGCGGGAAGCCCGTTTCAAGATGAGGTTTCCATGGACTTCGGTCCGAGAGGCCCCCAGAAGACCACTGGGTTGATAGGCCGGATGTGGAAGAGAGGACTAAAGACTCTTGAAGCTGACCGGTACTAATAGGCCGATAACTTAATTACACTCAAGATTTCAAATGTATTGCTACGCGTCCACTGTGCGGTTCCCGAGATACGGTCGGGAAACCGAAGTAACTCCATAGAGTTTCGGCAGTCATAGCGAGAGGGAAACGCCCGGTTCCATTCCGAACCCGGAAGCTAAGCCTCTCAGCGCCGATGGTACTGCACTGGAGATGGTGTGGGAGAGTAGGACGCTGCCGGACATTCATTCGCGAGGGGCCGCCCAATGTTGGGCGGCCCCTTCGCGCATTTTTGCGTTCCCGAATGCGTGTCGTCCGAGGTACGCGTACAGTTTTCAAACGACCGTGTGAAAGGTGATGTCGTGGCCGACAACGAACGAAGTACAGAGGGCGAACGCGGGCGAGATCAGCGTGGCGCCAGTCGGCCATATCGCGGCTCAGACAACCGCGGCTCATCGACCGATCGCGGATCCTCCCGAGGCGCCGACGGAGGACGGTCCGCTCCTCGAAGTGCACCACGTCGTGACAGCGCGCCCACGCGTGACGGCGTCGGCCGCGGCGATCGTGAGACGCGTCCCTCTAGGGAAACGGGCTCTTCTTCCTCCGCGGGCGGCGCGCCGCGTCGTGATGGCCCGCCCCGTCGTGACAGTGAGCCGCGTCGTGATGGCCCGCCCCGTCGTGACAGTGAGCCGCGTCGTGATGGCCCGCCCCGTCGTGACAGCGGACCGCGGCGCGACAGCCCGCCCCGAGGCGAGAGCGACCGCCGTGGTGGCGGCGCCCCGAGTCGGGGCCCGCGCGATGGCGGAGGATACAAGGGCGATCGCGAGGAGCGCGCCCCTCGGCGTGAACGAGACGGCGGAGACGCGCGACCCCAGCAGACACGCATGGACGTCCCCGATGTTCCAGAGGACGTGACTGGTCAGGCTCTCGACCGTGATGCCCACGGCAGGCTTCGTACTCTCAGCAAGGACAACGCAGAAGACGTCGCTCGTCATCTGGTGATGGCGGGTCGACTTATCGATGACGATCCAGAACTGGCGTATCGGCACGCGCAAGTGGCACTCGCCCGTGGGGGTCGCGTGGACGTCGTGCGCGAAGCCGCCGCCCTGACCGCTTACGCGACCGGGCGCTATGCGGAAGCGTTGCGCGAGTTCCGTACCGTGACACGTCTGAGCGGTTCACACGAGCACTTGGCACTGGTCGCAGACTGCGAACGCGGCTTGGGCAGGCCCGAGAAGGCCCTCGAAATCGCTCAATCTGCAGACGCCAAAGGTCTTGACCCGATGAGTCGGGCGGAACTGGATTTGGTAGTTGCCGGAGCACGTGCAGATCTGCAGCAGTTCGATGCCGCGCTCCTGGCCCTCGATCGCATCAAGGCGGTCGACGCCGACCAAGCCAAGCGCGTCGATGAGGCGCGATCAGTGATCCGTGTTGCCGCGGGTCTGGACGCTCCCGGAGAGCTGCCTGGGGAAGCTGCGTCTGGCTCCGCGTCGGGCGACGGGGAACTCGCCTCGACCGTGGACG
>Ga0209346_1000282_pt1 | contig 56910 bp, 52 predicted proteins | sample AutmiccommunBRH9_FD_187381 | JGI IMG/M metagenome (GOLD analysis project Ga0209346, IMG submission 187381) | Deep subsurface microbial communities from Mt. Terri, Switzerland - Autotrophic microbial communities BRH/9 (SPAdes) (version 2) | ecosystem: Environmental > Aquatic > Deep subsurface >...
TCCAATATTGGTCGAACGTGCGACCCTTGACATTCAATATGTGATTGTCATCCGCCTTGGAACGGAAAACGATCCAGCCGGCCTGCTCGAACGCTCTTTCGGTCAGGCTTGCGGCTGAATCCTCGTCAGGAACAGGGGTAATCTCAATATGGTGCGAACCTGATTTGAGCTTTTTGGCAAGCTTGGCGAGCAAAGCCAATTTCGTGACCTCGTCATATTCGCCCAGAAATATAGGACGAAAGGTGAAATTATACCAGTTGGCCAGGGCCGCGTGGCGGCCGAGGCCGGTCTTCATCAGGAACATCCAGGCTTCGGCGTCGCCTTCCTGGCTGTGCACGATCAAGGGCGACTTGTCGGGCAAACAAAGTTCGTGCAGCGGTTTGAGCCATTCGATCCGGTCGAACAGGGACTTCTGGACCGAACGACCCAGTTTTTCTCCAGCTATGGCTTGCACCGACTGAAAATTGCTATGATATTCGCTGCTCATGGCTAAGGTCGTATCTGTCACAAAACTGCTCTTTTTCCCATAGGTCAAACATTGAACATCGATCCCGAAACCGCCGCATTTCCGCTGGACCATCTGGCAATAGGCCGCAATCCGGATGCGGACGCTCTGGCGACCCGATCGGGTACCCTTAGCTACAAGATGTTAAATCATCGTGTCGGTGCGCTGGCGGCATGGTTGCAGGGCCAGGGGGTTGGCAAAGGGGACCGGGTTGCCACATGGCTTGCCAAGACCGAATTGGCATGTCTGATGCCGCTTGCGGCGGCGCGCGCCGGTCTCGTCCATGTTCCGGTCAATCCGCTGCTCAAGCAGGCCCAGGTCGCCTATATTGTCGAGGACAGCGGTGCCAGGCTGCTGATCAGCAACGCCGGGCGCCTGAAAACGCTCGCAGACAGCGCAATCGACGAGGTTTGCCGTCTGTTCGAGGACAAGAATGTGGAGGATGCCCTGGCATCCATTGTGACGCCACTGGAACCCAGCGCGGCCAATACCGACATCCATGACCTGGCCGCGATATTATATACAAGCGGGTCCACCGGTCGCCCGAAAGGGGTCATGCTAAGCCACGCCAATCTGACGCTGGGTGCGCTCAGCGTGGCGGAATATCTGAAACTTGCTGCCGATGACCGCACCATTTGCGTGTTGCCGCTCAGCTTTGACTATGGCCAGAACCAGCTGCTGTCGACCTGGGCCGCCGGGGGATGCGCGGTGCCGCTCGACTACCTGACCCCGCGCGACGTCATGAAGGCATGCGCGCGCGAGCGGATCACCACGCTGGCGGCGGTGCCTCCGCTCTGGGTGCAACTGGTCGAGCACGACTGGCCGGCCGAAGCGGTTGCCTCGATGCGGCGGCTGACCAACAGTGGTGGCGCGTTGACGCCAACATTGGTCAGGCAATTGCGCGGCATATTCGGTCCGGCGACCGATATCTTCGCCATGTACGGTCTGACCGAGGCTTTTCGTTCGACCTATCTCGACCCGGCCCTGATCGACGACAATCCGACCAGCATGGGGACCGCGATCCCATTTGCCGAAATTCTGGTCGTCGACGACGCAGGCCGGATAGCCGGTCCGGACCAGGCGGGCGAGCTGGTCCATTGCGGGCCGCTGGTAGCGCAGGGCTACTGGAAGGATCCCGAGCGGACGGCGCAAAGGTTCAAGCCCGCACCGGAAGCATCAGTTTGTCGCGGTACCGCGGTTTTCTCGGGAGATACGGTGAAGCGTGGCACGGACGGATTGCTCTATTTTGTCAGCCGGGACGACGCGATGATCAAAAGCTCGGGCAACCGGATCAGCCCGACCGAGATCGAGGAAATCGCCGTGGAATCGGGAATCGTGGCGGAAGCGGTGGCGCTCGGTGTCCCGGACGAACGGCTCGGCCATGCGATCCGGCTGTTCGTCAGGCCGGTGGACAACGGAGCGGCAAATGAGTCGGTCACCGAACAGCTCGCAAATTATTTAAGGCAGAATTTACCGAATTTTATGCACCCCAGGGATATCGTCCTGCTTTCCGAATTCCCCAAGAATCCGAACGGGAAATTGGACCGTAACCTACTGGCCAGCATGGATGTCGAATGATGAAGACCAAGCCCACCGGGCCGATCCCGCCGGGATATCAAGCAATCGAGGGCGAACTGGCTATTGGCGGCCGGAAGGCCAGCGCGCTGGTATCGGAACATGGCTCGCCGCTGTTTGTCTATTCCGCAAGCAGGCTCGATGCCCGCATGGCGCAATTGCGCGATGCCATGCCTGATGCGCTGGATCTGCACTATGCGATGAAGGCCAATCCCTTTCCGCCTTTGCTCCGCCAGATGGTGGGTCTGGCCGACGGCATCGATATCGCATCCGGCGGCGAATTGCGGATCGCGCTTGAAGCAGGAGCATCGCCGGAGAAGATCAGCTTTGCCGGCCCCGGGAAACGGGATGACGAATTGCAGAAGGCGATCCAGGCAGGCGTTACCATCAACATCGAATCTCCCGGCGAGTGCGAGCGGGCCTTGCAGATCGGCGATGCCCTCGGCAAGCAGCCGCGGCTTGCGATCCGGGTCAATCCCGACTTCGACCTCAAGGGCTCGGGCATGAAAATGGGTGGTGGCGCCAAGCCGTTCGGAATGGATATCGAGCTGGTGGCACCAGCGGTAAAACGAATATTGGATGCCGGGGCGGAGTGGCGCGGCTTTCATATTTTTGCCGGCTCGCAGGCGCTCAGCGCCGACGCCATTATGGAAACGCAGTCCCAGACGCTGGATCTCGCCGCGCGACTGGCCACGACAATCGGACGATCGCCCGACCATGTCAATCTTGGCGGTGGTTTCGGGATTCCCTATTTTCCAGGCGATGAGCAGGTGGATATCGTCAAGGTGGGGCAAGCGCTATCTGGCCGGTTGCAGCAATTGCCGGACATATTGTCGACGACGCAGTTTGCCATCGAACTGGGGCGCTATCTTGTTGGCGAAGCGGGGGTGTATCTGACCCGCATTGTAGATCGCAAGGAAAGCCAAGGGCAGATTTTCCTGGTTACCGATGGTGGCCTGCATCACCAGCTCGCTGCCAGCGGCAATTTCGGGACGGTGGTACGACGCAATTACCCGGCCGCCATCGCAAGCCGTTTTGACGCGGAAGCGGAAGAAACGGTTTCCATCGTCGGTTGCCTGTGCACGCCGCTTGACCGGTTGAGCGACAATGCCGCCATGCCGAAAGCCGATGTCGGCGATATTGTCGCCATCTTCTGCGCCGGTGCCTATGGGGCCACGGCCAGTCCCGCCAATTTTCTCGGTCAGGGAGCAGCCAGCGAGATATTGGTCGCGTAATTTCAATGTCCTGGTGGCAACGACCGTGTGCGTTCGTTAATCGCAAATTCAGCTAATCCTAACGCTATATTCACTATTTTCCAGCATAGCCATTTCGTGACTTTGCGTGAATTGCCGGTTTTCAGCGAAAAACCGGTGTTTCGCCTGAGGGTTTAAACGAGGTGAGAAAATGCGTTCTGCTATCCAAAACAAGCACTTGGCCAAGCTGATGATCGGCGCCGGACTGACGTCCCTTGCGGTCGCCGGCTGTTCCGGCGTGGCCAGTGCCCCGCAGCTGCCAACGGCGTCCTTTGTGTCCATGCAGGAAGGGCCAGGGGAAGAATATGTCATCGGTCCGCTGGACGAACTGACGATCTTTGTCTGGCGCAATCCCGAACTGGGCGCGAAGGTTCAGGTTCGACCCGATGGCCGGATCACCACGCCACTGATCACCGACATGCCTGCCGTCGGCAAGACGCCGTCGATGCTGGCCGAGGATCTGACGTTGCAATTGTCGCAATATATCAACGAGCCGCTGGTTTCCGTTATCGTCAACAGCTTTTCCGGTACCTTCTCGCAGCAAATCCGGATCGTCGGTGCTACCGACAAGCCTGCATCGATCCCCTATCGCGCCAACATGACCCTGCTCGACGCGATGATCGCGGTCGGCGGCATGTCGGAATTCGCGTCCGGCAATAACGCCCGGCTGATCCGGTTCGATCGCGGCACCGGCAAGCAAAAGGAATTTGCCCTGCGCATCGACGATTTGATGAAGAAGGGAAAGACCAGCGCCAATGTGATGCTGCGTCCCGGCGACGTCATCATCATTCCGGAAAGCATGTTTTAATCCGCTTTTGGCGCTCCAGGACAGGAATTGAACAGACACATGAACGGTCTCTATGACGAACTCAAAATAGCGTTGTACAGCGTCTGGAATCGGCGCTGGCTTGCTTTGACCGTTGCCTGGGGCCTTTGCCTGCTGGGCTGGCTGGTGGTCGCGCTGATCCCCAATAGCTATGAATCCAAGGCCCGCATTTCCGTGGAGATGCAGTCGATCCTGTCCGACAAGGTCGGCGTGGATCCGCGCGAGCGCAAGAAGAGCATGGAGCGCGTGCAGGAAACGCTGGCGTCGACCATCAATCTGGAAAAAGTTGTCCGGGGCACGGCGCTGAACCAGTCGATCTCCTCCGATCGCGAGCTGGCGAGCAAGGTCGAGATGCTGCGCAAGAACATCGAAATCAAATCGGAAAAAGACAATCTGTTCGAGATTACGGCAAAATCCTCGGCCAATAATCTTTCCGACGCCGAAAATGCCGTTCTGGCCCGCGATATAGTGCAGAAAATGATCGACATTTTTGTCGAGGAGAATCTGTCCGGCGACCGCGATGAAACCAGCGAGACGATCAAGTTTCTCGATGCCCAGCTGGCGCAGAGGGAGAAAGAGCTTCAGGTGGTCGAGCAGAAGCGGGTCCAGTTCGAGACGGAAAATCTTGGTCTGTTGCCGGGCATCGGTTCGATCAGCCAGAGAATGGAGGCCGCCCGGGCCGAACTGGGGCAGATTGATTCGCAGCTGAGCCAGGCATCCGGATCGCTCGCAGCCCTCAATGGTCAGCTATCCGGTACGCCGGCGACGATCGCGACGCCGGGATTTGGCGGTGCAGGAGACGGCAGCGCGCGTGGTCAACTGGCGCAAGCCGAGGCGAAGCTGGCGTCGGCGCGAGCGCGGGGCTGGACCGACAGCCATCCTGACGTCGTGTCGATGAAAAACGAAATCGCCGCGTTGCGGAGACAGGCATCCCGGGAGCCAGCCGGCAGCGGCGGATATCGCACCCCCAATCCGGCCTATAGTTCCCTGCAAAGCATGCGCGCGGAACGTCAGGCAAGCATTGCCGCCTTGCAGGCGCGGAAGAACGCCTTGCAGGCGGATCTGGCACAACTGGCGTCGAAACAGACGCTGGAGCCCGGCGTGGCGGCGGAAATGTCGCGGATCAACCGCGACCATGAAGTGCTGAAAAGCCAGTATGACAAGCTTCTTGCCGATCGGGAGCAGATCAAATTGCGCGGTCAGGTGGAATCCGAAACCGACTCTCTCAAATTCCGGGTCATCGATCCGCCGTCCAGTCCGCGATCCCCGGCTGCCCCAAACCGGCCGTTGCTGCTGGCAATGGTCCTGATTGCCGGAATCGGCGGCGGGGTCGGCACGGCGTTCGCGATGAGCCAGCTGCAAACCAGCTATCCGACTGCCGATAAACTGGAAAAAGCCAGTGGTCTGCCGGTTATCGGTTCGGTGTCGCAGGTCCTGACGAACGCGCAGCGCGCAATAAACAAGAAAAAGCTGCGCATCTTTTTCGGCACCAGCGGTGCGCTGGTCGGTGTTTTCGCAATGTTGATGATCGTTGAATTTATCCAGCGCGGCATGGTCGCCTGAGGAAGCTAGCATGAACCAATATAATCCTCCCAGAAAGCCGGTATCATTGCTCGAAAGGGCAGGGGAAATCTATGACTATATCCCTGCTGTCCGGACAGGGGACCAGCAGGAAAGCGGCGCGGAGACCGTGCCCCCGGAGGCTCGGGCGGGGCAAGTCGCTCCGGTCGCGCCACGACCGGTCCAGCCCTATGGCGGACCGCGCGTCATTGTCGATCGGGACAAGTTGCGGGAAGCCGGATTCATTGTCCCCGACGGACCGGTGACCGGTATTGCGGAGGAATTCCGGATCATCAAGCGGCAATTGTTGCTTGCCGCCAAGGGCAGCCAGAAATCCAGGCCGATACCGCATGGCGAACGGATATTGATCTGTTCGGCCCATCCCGACGAAGGCAAGACCTTCTGTGCCCTGAATCTCGCGCTGTCGATCGCCGCCGAGAAAGATAATGAGGTCCTGCTTGTCGACGCAGATTTTGCCAAGCCGAGCATCCTCTCCAGCCTCGGGCTGGAGGGCAGCAAGGGACTGATGGACGCATTGGCCGATCCCAAGCTGCCGGTCGAGAACTGTATCATTCACACCGATATTGCCGGTCTCGCAATCCTGCCGGCCGGCGATCAGACCAATGCCGATACCGAATATCTGGCGTCTGTCCGGACCGAGCAAGTGCTCAACCGACTGACCCAGAATAATCCCCATCGCATCGTGATTTTCGATTCCCCGCCCGCCTTGTCGGCATCGCCCGCTTCCGTCCTGGCGACCCATGTCGGGCAGGTCGTGATGGTGGTGAAGGCAGACGAAACAACCGAAACCGCCCTGCGCGACGCGCTGAGTCTGATGGCCGGATGTGAACATATCCAGCTGCTCCTCAACGGCATCAAATTCTCGCCCACGGGAAGGCGCTTTGGATCCTATTATGGATATGGAGAGTAGGCCATGACCTCTAATTTGACCAGAAATGTCCTGCAATATGGAGCGGCGATGCTGCCGTTGCTTGGACTGGTCGCGCCGGTAGCGGAGGCTCGCGAGCGCAGGGCCGAAGTGGCTCCCTATATTGAAATCCAGCAGGTGTTGGTTGCCGATCTCAAGGACGGCAGCGATGTGCTGACCTATACGTCGGTCGCTGCCGGTATCGACAGTTCGATCCAGACAAGGGGTGCCGAAGCGCAAGTGAACTTGCGTTACGAACGCCGGTTTTTCTATCAGGACAATCTGGGCGACGATGATGTCATCACCGGCCTGGCTCGCGGGGGCATACAGATCGTGCCCAATGTCCTGTCATTGGAAGCGGGCGGTCTCGCTACCCGCAGCCGCATCGATTTGCGCGGTGCGGCGCCGTCCAATACCGTCGGTGACATCGATAATGTGACGCAGGTCTATTCGGTCTATGCCGGTCCTAATCTTTCGACCAGCGTGGGCGCGCTCGATGTCAATGCGAACTACCGGGTAGGCTATACAAAAGTCGAGAATGAAACCACCGGCGCCCTGCCTGCGGGTCAGCTGCCGATCGATGTTTTCGACGACAGCGTGAGCCACTCGGCGAGTGCCAGTGTCGGCATGCAGCCGGGCGACCTTCCCTTTGGATGGTCCGTGGGCGGAGGCTGGGAACGCGAAGACGGCGGCCAGCTTGATCAGCGTTATGAAGGCAAATATGCGCGCGCTGATGTCACCGTGCCGGTCTCTCCGAGTCTGGCGCTGGTCGGCGGGGTCGGTTACGAAGATATCGAGATTTCCGAACGCGATGCGGTGCGCGATATCAATGGCGTGCCGGTGATCGGCGATGATGGTCGGCTCGTCACCGATGAATCTTCTCCCCGTTTGCTGTCCTACGATCAGGATGGCATTATCTGGGATGCGGGTGTGCTGTGGCGCCCGAGCCGCCGCACCTCGCTCGAGGCGCGCATCGGCCAGCGCTATGGCAGCGAGACCTATTTTGGCAGCTTTGGCTACCAGCCGAACCAGAACACGGCCTTGAACATTTCGGTCTATGACACCGTCTCCGGTTTCGGCAATCTGCTCAATGACAATCTGGCGAATCTGGGCACGAGTTTTTCCAGTACGCGCAATCCTCTGAGCGGCGAACTGAATGGCTGTGCCTTCGGTCAAGCCAGCAGCCTGTGTTTCAACGACGTCCTGCAATCGGCTGCCTCGTCCTCGTTCCGTGCGCGGGGGGTCAACGGGCAGCTCACTTACAGTACCGGCGGCTGGAATAGCGGGTTGGGCGCAGGCTATGCCCGCCGTCGCTACTTTGCATCGCAACTGGGCGCTGTGTCCGCGGTCGACGGCCTGGTGGACGAAAATTATTACGCCAATCTGTCCATTGGCCGGCAACTCGACACCTATTCCAGTTTTGATGCAAATATTTATGCCAATCTGCTGGATAGCGGTTTTGCAAATGCGCCCAATGTCCTGGGTCTCGGCGCCAACGCGGCTTATTATCGTCAGATTTTGCCCGGGCTGCAGGGTACGGCTGCGGTCGGCCTGGACAGTTTCGAGCAAGATGGCTTCGATAGCGAGATCACGGCTTCGGCGCTGCTGGGGCTCAGATATGATTTTTAAGAGCATCATCACTGCGGATGATCGGAGATACGCGAATGTATGATACATTTTATGGATTGAACGGCCGGCCATTTCAGCTGACTCCGGACCCGCATTTCTATTTCGAGAGCCTGACCCATCGCAAGGCCTTGTCCTATCTCGGCTACGGCCTGGCACAGGGTGAAGGCTTTATCGTGATCACCGGCGATGTCGGCGCCGGCAAGACGACGCTGGTCAGCCATCTGATGGCAACCATTGACAAGGCGCGGCTGACCGCCGCCAATATCGTCACCACGAAGCTCGACAGCGAGGACATCGTCCGCGTCGCGGCCAATCATTTCGATATCGATACCGATCATATGGACAAGGCTCAGTTGCTGAACGCATTTGAAGAGTTCCTGCACGCCGAAGCACGCGCGGGCCGGCGTTGTTTGCTGATCGTGGATGAATCGCAGAATCTGCCAGCGGGTGCACTGGAAGAGTTGCGGATGCTGTCGAATTTCCAGCTCGGCGGACAGGCATTGCTGCAGATATTCCTGCTCGGACAGCCCGAGTTTCGGGACATGCTGCAGAATTCCAACCAGCTCGAGCAATTGCGGCAGCGGGTCATTGCGCATCATCACCTCGATCCGATGAGTGCCGATGAAATCGAACCCTATGTCACCCACCGTCTGTCCAAGAGCGGCTGGTCGGGGCGGCCCAAGATCACGTCGAGCGTATTTCGCATGCTCTATGCGGAGACCAACGGCGTTCCCCGCAAGATAAACGCGCTGATGAGCCGGATATTGCTGATGGGATCGATCGAACATGCCGATATGATCGACCAGAATATGGTTGCTCGCGTGCTTGCCGATCTGAATGGCGAGGATGTCGAGATCGCGGCACCGCCAACCGCGTCGACCAAGATCAAGAACCCGCTATGGGAGAAGCCCAGGAGGGGTGTTGATTCCGGCGCTGAACAGGCTCGCGAAACTCCGGTCCAATCGTCCGAGCCGCAAGCAGAATGGCAAGCAGAGCCGGTATCGCCTCCGGAACATGAAGTGGTCAACCTGCGGACGGCCGAACCACCGATGCGACCTATTCACCAGCCTGCGGAAACCGATGCCGGAACCACTTCCGAAAGCAGTGCAAGACCTGCGCCCCAGCCAGCCGCCGCCAAGAAGGCCATGGACCGAATCGACAGGATGGCCGAGCGGCTGTCATTGCTGGAAACGCGAATGAACGGTCAGGAAGAAAATATGCACCGCGTGTTGACCATGCTCGTGGAATGGGTCGAGAGTGATGTCCGGAGCAAGGAAAGCTATGCCAATGCAGGACGCGCGGCCTGAATCCTTCGCCACGGCGAGAAAAGCGGATGCTTTGCTCAACGCCATGTCGGTCGATATCGAGGACTGGTTTCAGGTGGGAGCCTTCGAGACAGTCATCGACCGTGCCGATTGGGATCAGCTTGAGCATCGGGTAGAGAATAATACCCGGGCGGTATTGTCGCTGTTTGATGAAGCCGGAATCAAGGCGACCTTTTTCATCCTTGGCTGGGTCGCGGAGCGCTACCCGGCGTTGATACGGCAGATCGTCGCTGGCGGACATGAAATCGCCAATCACGGCTATGACCATGCCCGGGTGTTCACGCTGTCGCCCGACCAGTTCCGCGCCGACCTCGATCGGAGCCGAAAATTGCTGGAGGATTCGTCCGGCCAGAAAGTGACCGGCTATCGCGCTCCCAGCTTCTCGATCGATCAGCGCACGCCATGGGCGCATGAAATATTGGCGGAACAGGGCTATGCCTATTCCTCCAGCGTCGCGCCGATCCACCATGACCATTATGGCTGGGCAGAATCGCCGCGCTTCGCCTGGAAGCCGGTCGAACAATCCGATCTGATCGAGTTGCCGGTTACGACCGTGAAGCTGGGCAATCGGATTTTGGCAGCCGGGGGTGGCGGTTTCTTTCGGCTGTTGCCTTATGCCCTGTACGAGCAATCGATCAGGAAGATGCAGCGTGAGGACGGGCACGGGGCGATATTCTATTTCCATCCCTGGGAGATTGATCCCGGACAGCCGCGCGTCAGGAACGCGCCGATCCGGTCCAGGCTCCGGCACTATACGAATCTCAGAGCGATGCGCGCGAAGCTGCTGCGCGCCGGACAGGATTTCAAATGGGGCAGGGTGGACGAACTGGCGGCGCTGGAAGCGGGAATGACGGGATGAACATGGTGTTCAGGCCCAAATCTGTGCTGATTCGCATTCTTGATCGGTCCGATGCCAATGAACTGGCGCGGATCGACGCGTTCATTGCCGCATCACCGGCAGCCACGCCCTTTCATCGACCGGCATGGGTGCTGGCGGTGAGCAAGGCCTGCGGCCAGGAGTGGCGCTATCTGCTTGCCGAAGATGAGGACGGGGCATTGCTGGGCATTCTTCCGCTTCACCTGGTTCACTCTGCGTTATTTGGACGCGCCCTGGTCTCGTCGGGATTCGCAGTGGACGGCGGCATAATTTCGGCCAACGATCAGGCGATCCAGCTGTTGGCGGACGAGGCCTGGCGCTTTGCCGAACGGCACAGTTTCTCCACGGTGGAATTGCGCGGCGGCGCGCTACCCGACGACCAGTGGCAGCACAGCGACGGTGTCTATGCCGGATTTGTGGCGGCTCTGGCTGACGATGACGAAAGCCAGCTGCTGGCGATTCCGCGCAAGCAAAGGGCCGAAGTCCGCAAGGGGCTGAACAATGACCTGACAGTCCGTATCGGCACGGCAGCACAGGACCGGGCCGACCATTATGCGGTCTATGCCGAAAGTGTCCGCAATCTCGGAACACCGGTTTTCCCGAAAGTCTTGTTCGACGAGGTGCTCGACGGATTTGGCGAGGATGCCGATATTTTGACCGTGCTCCACGAAGGCAGGCCGGTGGCCAGTGTCCTCAGCCTCTATCATCGCGCAGCGGTGATGCCTTATTGGGGCGGCGGAACATGGGATGCGCGCCGGCTGCGGGCCAATGATCTGATGTATTATGCCCTGATGAACCATGCCCGGGAGAGGGGATGCCGCTCGTTCGACTTTGGCCGCTCCAAATTCGGCACGGGGGCCTTTTCGTTCAAGAAGAACTGGGGTTTTGAACCACAGCCGCTGCGCTATGCGACGCGCACGGCGAATGGAGAGGCGCCCCGCGATGTCAATCCGATGAGCCCGAAATATCGGGCGCAGGTGGCGCTGTGGCAGCGATTGCCGCTGTCGATTGCCAATCGGCTCGGGCCGATGATCGCCAGGGGCCTCGGCTGATGGGCGAGATATTGTTTCTGGCACACCGCGTGCCCTGGCCACCGGACCGGGGCGACAAGATCCGCTCGCACCATATGCTGCAGAAGCTGATGGATTGCGCGCCGGTTCACCTAGCCTGTTTCGCGGATGACGAGGCGGAGCGGCAAACGGGCTGGGAGCGCAAGAGCGAACTTGCATCCTGCGAAATTGTGCTGCGGCAAAAGCCGCAATGGCGAGCAGGGGTGGAAGCGCTGGTTTCCAAAAAACCGGTATCGCTGGTGTCGTTTGAAAGCGGCGCGCTCCTCGACCATGTCGCCGACGTCATCCGCACGCGACCGGTGGAGTGCATTTTCATATTTTCCGGCCAGATGGCGCAGTTCATCCCGGCGGATTTCGCGGGCAGGGTGGTGATGGATTTTGCCGATGTCGATAGCGCCAAGTTTGAAAGCTATGCGGACGAGGGCTCCGGGTCTATGGCCTGGATCCATCGCCGGGAAGGCCGCTTGCTGCGGGCGTTCGAGAAAGAGGTCGCCGAACGGGCCGACCACAGCCTGTTTGTCAGCGAGGCCGAGGCAGCGCTGTTTCGCGCGCGGTCGGGACTGTCCGACGACCGCGTCCAGGCGATCGGCAACGGGATCGATCTGGACTATTACGAAGCTGACGATGCGGAACCTTTACAGGCTGCCCCGGGCAAGCCGCTGATCCTGTTCACCGGCCAGATGGACTATCCGCCCAATGTCCAGGCGGTGCAGAGCTTCAGCAACGCGGTGATGCCGGACATATTGGCGCGTTTCCCCGACGCCCGATTTGCGATTGTCGGACGAGCGCCATCGGCAGCGGTCCGGCAGTTGGACGGCAGCAACGGAACGGTTGTCATCGGACCGGTCGACGATATCCGCAGCTGGATCCAGGCTGCCGACATCGCCGTCGCCCCGCTGCGCATTGCCAGAGGCATCCAGAACAAGGTGCTGGAGGCGATGGCGATGGCCAAGCCGGTGGTTGCATCCGCGTGCGCCGCAGAGGGCATTGAAGCGGTCAATGGCGAGCATTTCCTGGTTGCCGGATCGGTGGCGGACGAGGCCCGGCTGGTGTGCGAACTGCTCGACAATCCCGAGCGAGCCCGACGGCTTGGTGCGCAGGCGGGGAAACTGATCCATGCGCAATATTCCTGGGAAAGCCAGATCGTCCGGCTACCGGACCTTTGCGGTTTTCCGCACGCCCGGGTTGCAGAGGAAGCGGCATGACGAGCGCGGCGGCCGATCCGGTTGGCAGCAGGACGCAGCCCGTGACGGCGGAATCGCGGTGGTCGGTTCATCTGAAATGGCTGGCGCTGGCCGCCCTCGCAATACTGGCAATATTCTGGCGCGATGCTGCCGACATGGTGCGGACCTGGTGGACGATTTCGACTTATAACCACGGCCTGCTGATTGCGCCGATCCTCTTTTGGCTGGTGCAGCAACGGCGGGAGGAACTGATCAAGCTCACGCCGACGTTCTGGTTGCCCGGTCTCCTTTGGACCGCGCTTGCATCCCTGGGATGGTTGCTGGGAGAAGCGGCCGGCGTCGCCTTCGCTCGCCAGCTCGGGCTGCTGATGATGCTGCAGGGGGCGGTGGTGACGCTGCTCGGTCCGACGGTGGCGCGCGGGCTGATCTTTCCGCTGGGTTTCAGCTTCTTTCTGGTACCGTTCGGCGAGGAATTCGTGCCCTTTTTGCAGATGGTCACTGCCAAATTGTCGATGGTGTTTCTCGGCTGGGCCAATATTCCGGCCTTCATCGACGGGATTTTCATCTCAACGCCGACCGGCTATTTCCGGGTGGCCGAGGCCTGTTCCGGGATCAAGTTCCTGATCGCGATGCTCGCTTATGGTACGCTGGTCAGCAATGTCTGCTTCCGGAGCTGGAAGCGTCGGATCCTGTTCATGACCGCTGCGGTGGTCGTTCCGGTGATCGCCAATGGCATTCGCGCCTTTGGTACCATCTATATTGCCCATCATACGACGACCGATTTTGCCGCCGGCTTTGACCATATCCTTTACGGCTGGTTCTTCTTTGCCTTTGTACTGGTCCTGGTGATGGCTCTGGGCTGGCCCTTTTTCGATCGCAGCATCGATGACCCGATGATCGATGGCGATGCGTTGCGGCAGGCCCAGCCGCAGCCGCACGTCGCGCAGAAGTCCGCGCCTGTGATAAGCGCCATGGCCGCGATCATGTTGTTTCCCGTGCTCTGGACTTCGGTTCTCGCAGTGCAGGAATCGCCGGTGCCCGACAAAATTGCACTGCCCGAAGTCGCCGGTTGGGAACGAACAAGCTACCGGCCTCTCTACCCCTGGCAGCCGACATTTGAAGGAGCCAGTCATCAGCTGCTCGGCCGGTACCGCGACCGCGCAACGGGCCAAGAGGTGGATCTGGCCATTGCGGTCTATGACCGGCAGGCAGAGGGACGGGAAATGGTCGGCTACGGCCAGGGCGCTCTTGCCGAGAATTCGGGCTGGTCGCGCAACCGGACTCTCGACGCGCCGGACAATGCGGCTGCGGTCGAACTGATCGCGCCGGGGCCGGTCGTGCGCGATGTCGTTTCCTTCTACCGGATTGGCGGGACGCTCACCGGCAGCGAATCCAAGGTCAAGCTGGAAACGCTGAAGAACAATCTTCTCGGCGGGCCACAGCAGGCGGTGGCGGTTCTCGTGTCCTCCGAGACCATTCGCGAGGAATCGCCGCGCAAGGCGATCGACGCATTTCTCGACGATCTCGGACCGGTCGACAAATTGGCTGACGCGATGGCCGGGTTGCGCTAGGGCGCCCCCATGTGCGGAATTGCAGGTATTTTTCATTTGGAGACGGCCAAGCCGGTGGATCCCGATCGCCTGCGCAAGATGACCGACAGTCTCAGCCATCGCGGCCCGGACGGATCGGGCATCTGGACCGCGCCCGGCGTCGGGCTTGGTCACCGGCGGCTCTCGATCATCGATCTGGAAGGCGGCGCGCAACCGATGCTGTCGGCTGACGAAGCGCAGGTGCTGAGCTTCAATGGTGAAATCTACAATTTTCAGGACGTCCGCACCGAACTGGAAGGGCTTGGCCACCAGTTCGCGACCAGCAGCGACAGCGAAGTCATTCTCTATGCCTGGCGGCAATGGGGCGTGGAGTGCCTGCAGCGGCTGAACGGCATGTTCGCCTTTGCGCTCTATGACCAGCGAACCCGGCAATTGTTTCTGGCCCGCGACCGGCTAGGGGTGAAGCCGCTGTTTTACGCAGCGGTGTCGGACGGCAGCATATTGTTTGGTTCGGAACTGAAGGCACTGCTGGCTAATCCGTTACTGCGCCGCGAACCGAGCCTCCGCGCCGTGGATGACTATCTCGCCTTTGGCTATGTGCCTGATCAAACGTCGCTGCTCAGAGGCGTGAAGAAGCTGCCTGCCGGCCATTATCTGCTGCTCGAGCAGGGCAGGCCGGAGCCTGAACCGGTGCAATATTGGGACATGGATTTCAGCCAGCGGCACAAGGCATCTGCGGGCGCGCTGGAAGAAGAACTGGTCGAGCTGCTGAAGCAGGCTGTGGGCTCACGGATGATCGCGGATGTGCCGCTGGGCGCGTTTCTCTCCGGCGGGGTCGACAGCAGCGCTGTGGTCGCGCTGATGGCAGAGAAGAGCCGGCGGCCGGTCAAGACCTGCTCGATCGGTTTCGACCAGCAGTCGCTCGACGAGACCGGCTATGCCCGGCAGGTGGCGGAACGGTTCCGGACCGATCATCGCAAGCGGATCGTGGCTGCGGATGATTTCGGCCTGATCGACACGCTCGCGGATCATTTTGACGAACCCTTTGCCGATGCCTCCGCGCTGCCGACCTACCGGGTGTGTGAACTGGCGCGCGAGACGGTCACCGTCGCGCTGTCCGGAGACGGAGCGGACGAGGCGATGGCCGGCTATCGCCGCCATGTCTTCCACCACGCGGAGGAACGGGTGAGGGGGTTGCTGCCGCAATCCTTGCGCGGACCGGCCTTTGGCTGGCTCGGCTCGGTCTATCCCAAGGCCGACTGGGCACCGCGGCCGTTTCGGGCCAAGTCGACCTTGCTTTCGCTCGCCCGCACCGGGCCGCAAGGCTATGCGGAAGCGGTCGGGGTGACGACGCCAGCGGGACGCCGGCGGATCTACTCCGATGCCATGCGGCGCGACCTGGGCGACTATCGGGCCGAACAAAGGATGATCGACCTGATGGAACAGGCGCCGGCGCGCACCGGGCTGGACCAGGCGCAATATGCCGACATGAAGATGTGGCTGCCGGGCGATATCCTCACCAAGGTCGACCGCACCAGCATGGCGGTCGGTCTCGAGGCGCGCGAGCCGCTGCTTGACTACAGGCTGATGGAATTTGCCGCGAAGCTGCCGACCGGCCTGCGGGTGCACCGGGGGCAGGGCAAATATCTGCTCAAGAAATCGATGGAACGCTATCTGCCCGCCGACATATTATACCGGCCCAAGATGGGTTTCGTGACCCCGATCGCGCAATGGTTCCGCGGGCCGCTGGCCGACACCGCCCGAGACATAGCGAGCGGCGGCAATCTGGCGCGCACCGGCTGGTTCGACAGCAAGACCCTGCGCAAGCTTGCCGAGGACCATATTGCTGGGCGCTCCGACAACAGCCGGCTGCTGTGGCAGCTGCTGATGCTCGACAAGTCGCTTTCGCGGCTGTTCGGATTGTAGGCACCCGGCGCAAGCTGGGGCACAGCCGATCATGCACCAAAATTCATGGCCCCGGCCTGCGCCGGGGAACAACTAGTCCGGATAGATGGCCTCGACAAAATAGAGGCCGTCGGACGGGGCGTTGAAGCCTAGGGCGTTGCGGTCTCTTGCCGCCAGCGCGTGCTTCAGGTCCACCTTGGTCCATTTGCCGGTGCCGACCAGCTTCAGGCAGCCGACGATCGAGCGGACCTGGTGATGGAGGAAGGAGCGGGCGGCGACCTCGACCTCGATTTCCTCGCCGAAGCGGCTGACCGATATGCTGTCGAGCGTCTTGACCGGGCTTTGCGCCTGGCAATGGGCCGACCGGAAAGTGGTAAAATCATGCTGGCCGGTCAGCGCCTGCGCCGCATTATGCATCGCTTCGGCATCAAGCTTTTGCGCGACCTGCCAGCTGAGACCACGGTCAAAGGTCAGTGGCGCGCGGCGGTTGGTGATTTTGTACAGATAGCGCCGGCCCTCGCAGGCGAAACGGGCGTGCCATTCGTCGTCGACAATGTCGCAGGCGAGCACCGCCACCGGGTGGGGGCGCAGGCCGGCGTTGATCCCTTCGCTTAGGCGGAAGGGAGTCAGCTTCGTTTCCAGATCGAAATGCGCGCGCATCGCCAGCGCATGGACACCCGCGTCGGTCCGCCCGGCAGCAAAAACCCGCACGTCCTGGCCGGTGATCTTGTGGATCGCCTGTTCCACCGCCTGCTGGACGCTGGGACCGTGATCCTGATGCTGCCAGCCCATGAACGGACGGCCATCATATTCCAGCGTCAGCGCAAAGCGGGTCACTGCAACACCGTGCCGACGGGGATTCTCGTGCCGTTGAGAAAGGATTTCAGATCCATGGCGGGCTTGCCGGCCTTCTGGATGATCGTGGGCCTGACTGCGTCGGTACCACAGGCGATCAGTAGCTGCGCGTCCAATAAGCTGCCGGGCGGGCCTTTCCCGTCTTCGATTTGCGCCTCAAGAATGCGGTACCGACCATCCTGAAATTCGAAAAAGGCGCCGGGTTGCGGATTGAACGCGCGGATCTGTCGTTCTACCTGCTCGGCGGACGTACTGAAATCCAGGCGCGCCTCCTGCTTTTCGATCTTTTTCGCATAGGTAGCCAGCGCGTCATCCTGCGGTTCGGGGGCATAGTCGGATGGCGAAGCCAGATATTTTACCATCAGCTTCGCACCGGTTGCGGCTAATTCGTCTGTCAGTTCGCCAGCGGTCTTGCTCGCGACAGGAGTTGTTTCCTTGAGCAGCATCGGTCCGGTGTCCAGCCCCGCTTCCATCTGCATGATGGTGATCCCGGTTTCCTTGTCACCGGCCAGTATCGCCCGCTGGACCGGCGCCGCACCGCGCCAGCGGGGGAGCAAGGAGCCATGGATATTCAGGCATCCCATTTTCGGGGCATCCAGGATTGCCTGCGGCAGAATCAGGCCATAGGCGGCGACCACGGCGACATCCAGGTCGAGCGCAGCAAAGGCAGCCTGTTCTTCTTCGCCCTTTAATGAAATTGGCGTGCGCACACCGATGTCGAGGTCTTCCGCAACGCGTTGCACGGGGGAGGGGGACAGTTTCTTGCCGCGACCCGCGCGCCGCGGCGGCTGCGAATAGACCGCGACGATATCGTGTCCCGCCGCGTGCAGCGCCCGGAGCGCCGGAACGGCAAAATCGGGCGTGCCCATGAAGGCGATACGCAGAGAATTTTTGCCGATTGTCATAGTTTCTCTTTCCCAGGGTCACACGGGCCACACCGCCCCAAAGCCGAAAAAGATTTTCCGGATCGGCGATTCCCCCTTCCCATGATTCTGCCTATTACATCAAATAGCCGATCTTTGACTGACATGACCCTGAGGTTATCGATTCCGCTTCGTGCAGGACAGGCATTTTCTGCTTGGCAGGTTTGTGCGGCTGCTCCTAATGACTAAGCCATGGCATCGCAAGAGATCGAAAATCTGGTTCAGGCCCTCGCCAGGCTTCCCGGGCTTGGCCCGCGCTCGGCGCGGCGGGCGGTGCTCTATCTGCTGAAACGTCCGGACACGGCGATGAAACCGATTCTCGCGGCGATGAGCCAGGTCAGCGAAAGGCTCGTCATCTGCGGTATCTGTGGCAATGTCGATACCAGGGATCCCTGCCAGATCTGCACCGATCCCCGCCGCGACGAAAAGGCGCTATGCGTGGTTGAAGAGGTTTCCGATCTCTGGGCGCTGGACAAGTCGCGCCTGTTTCCCGGGAAATTTCATGTGCTGGGCGGCAAATTGTCGGCGCTGGATGGCGTGCGTCCGGAGGATATCGGGATCGATACGCTGATCCGGCGGGTCGAGGCGGGCGGAATCGATGAGGTAGTGCTGGCGATGAACGCGACGCTGGAGGGGCAGACGACAGCGCATTATATCGCCGAACGGCTGGAAAATTTTCCGGTAAGGCTCAGCCAGCTGTCTCATGGCATTCCGGTGGGCGGTGAGCTCGACTATCTGGATGAGGGGACATTGGCGCAAGCCCTGCGCTCGCGAAGGCCGATCACCAGCGATTGAACTGCATCCGGGCCTGACGCTACGTCAAGGCCGAAGGTCAGGTTGGAGGCAACTAACAATACTGACAATAAAGCCACAGTTCGCGGAAAACCGTCACTATCAGCAGTGATTTGGCTTTCAAATCCAAAAGCGGAAGCTATCATCGGCGCACAAAAATAAGCATTCATCAGGAGAGCATGTTATGAAATTAGCGCTGAATCTGTCCGCCTGCGCCTTCGCGCTCGCGACAATAGCGACCGCCCCCGTTTACGCCCAGACCCAATCCGATGCGACCGACCAGGTCGACGAAACCGTCGATGACAATATCATTGTCGTGACCGCCCAGGGGCGTTCGCAGGTTCTGTCCGATGTGCCTATCGCGGTCTCGGCGATCAATGCGGAGCAACTGCAAAAGAGCGGAGCCAGCGATATTCGTGAACTCAACCAGCTTGCGCCTTCCTTGCTTGTGTCATCGACCGGCAACGAGGCCAATGGTTCTGCCCGTATTCGCGGCATTGGTACGGTTGGTGACAACCCCGGCCTGGAAAGTTCCGTGGCCGTGTTCATCGATGGCGTCTATCGTTCGCGTAGTGGTAATGCACTCACCGAACTCGGTCCGATTGAGCGGGTCGAGGTTCTCCGTGGCCCGCAGGGGACCTTGGGTGGACGCAATTCCTCTGCTGGCATGATCAGCATCACCACGGCTGCCCCCGAATTTGTATTTTCAGGCTATGGTGCGGCAACTTATGGTAATTACGACCAGATCCGTCTGGAAGGCGGCATAACCGGCCCGCTGACCGATTCGCGGCCCGCATTGACGGTGTGTATCTGAAGCGTGACGGTTTCTACACCGACGTGGTGAATGGAACGGACGTCAACAACAAGGACCGCTATCTGGTGCGTGGCCAGCTGTTGTTCGAGCCAAATGACGGTCTGACCGTCCGCGTGATCGGCGACTATTCCAAGAAGGACGAATCCTGCTGTGCAGCGACCTTCGTGCAGCCCGAATTTGCCCAGCGGGCACGGGTAAGCCCGGGGCTGGATCCGTTCAACCTGCCGCAGCCCGGGGCACCGGCGCTGACCAGCACGCAGAACCCGATCATTCCCGTGTTGCTCGGCCTGGGCCAGAATCCCGCTGCGCTGAACCAGAGCACGTTCAACCGTGATATTTACGTAACCCCCGGCCGGTCCTATGCCGGCGAGACGGAAGATTTCGGCGGATCGATAGAGCTGAATGCCGAACTTGGCGCACTCAACTTCACATCGATCACCGGATATCGGGAATATTCCAACTTCCAGGCTTCCGACACCGACTATACCCAGGTCGACATTCTCTATCGTGCGCCGACCGAAAATGCCGGTGCCCGTGAATTCAAGACCTTTACCCAGGAATTGCGCCTGCAGGGATCGGCTTTTAATGACAAGCTGGACTGGCTGATCGGCGGTTTCTATGCCAACGAAAAGCTCGAGACGCGGGACAACCTGCGCTTCGGCACGCAATATGGTGCCTTCGCACCCTGCCGGATCGTCAATGCCGTTAACCCGGCGCTTGCCTCACCATCCAGCACAGGCTGCCTGAGTGCTGGCGGCAGGGCTGCGTTGCAGGCCGCCAATGGCGGAGCGGGTGCATTCGGTCCCGCGACACCGCTGATTTTTGCCGGATTGGACAATCTGGCGACAATCAACGATCGGGGAACGGTGCTTGACGTCTATAACCAGAAGAGCGAGAATTTTGCTTTCTTCACGCACAATATCTTCCACGTGACCGACAAGCTCGATCTCACCTTGGGACTGCGCTACACGAATGAGACAAAAGACTTCAATGCCGCCTTTTCCAACGACAATACCATGTGTCCGATACAGCGGGCATTGTTCACGCCGTTGCTAGCCGGACCACTTGCCGGGCTGGCAGGCGGCCTGATCGGCCTGGCCTGTCAGGGCAATTCGACCGCCGAACTGGATGGTGTCACCCTGAGCGACAGCCGGAGCGAGAGCGAATTTACCGGCACCGCCATCCTGTCCTACAAGCCAACCGAAGACCTGTTGCTCTATGGCAGCTACTCGCGCGGCTACAAGGCGGGCGGTTTCAACCTGGACCGTTCTGCATTGACCAGCAACACACTGGGCAATCCGGCATTGACGGGCGATACCGCCAACCTCCAGTTCGACCAGGAGACGGTGGACGCCTTCGAAATCGGCGCAAAATATTCGAGCCGGGAATTTTCCCTCAGCGTTGCGGCTTTCCGTCAGCAGTTCGACAATTTCCAGCTGAATACGTTTAATGGCTCGGTCTTCCTGGTCCAGAATATCAACGGTTGTAGCGCAGAACTGGGTGACACGGATCGTGATGCGAGCGGTGCAACGGGAAATTGTGCTGCGGATAATGTCAAATATGGTGTTGTCGCGCAGGGCGTTGAACTGGAAGCGTCGATCAACCCCATCAGAGATGTCAATGTCTCGATGGGCCTGACCTACACCGATACCAGCTATGAAAATGACCTGGTGGGCAAGGATAGCGGTGCTGCACTGGATCCGGCCTTGCGTCTGTTGCCAGGCGACAATCTGTCCAACGCACCAGAAATCACCGCTACGGCATCGCTGTCTTACACGCCGCCGCTTGGAAACACCGGACTTACCGGCCTGTTTTATATCAACGCCCGCACGACCAGTGATTATAACACCGGCTCGGATTTGCTGTACGGCAAGGAGCAGGACGGCTTCACCTTGGTCAACGGACGGATCGGCGTTCGTGGTCCGGATGAAGCATGGGCGATCGAAGGCTGGGTACAGAATATGTTCAATGTCGATTATTCGCAGGTAGCGTTCAACACGCCATTTGTCGCATCGCAGCAGACCTATTCGGCATTCCTCGCTGAACCAAGAACCTATGGCATCACGGTGCGTGGCCGCTTCTAGATCCAGCCACAGACTTGGATGACGACAAGGCGTGCGGTCCACAATGGATCGCATGCCTTTTCATTGGCCCGGACATTGGTCGTCGCAGCTTGACGAATCCCGGCACAATCCCTAAATTTAGGCTATGGCCATATTACCGATCCTAGAGGTGCCTGATCCGCGCCTGAAAACCGTGTCCGAACCCGTGACGGTGTTTGACGACGAGCTGAAAACGCTGGTCAGCGACATGTTCGAAACCATGTATGACGCGCCGGGCATCGGTCTGGCCGCGATTCAGGTCGGCGTGCCCAAGCGGGTGCTGGTGATCGACCTGCAGGAACCGGTACCGCACGAGCATGAGCATGGCGAACATTGCGACCATGACCATGGTGTGATCAACGATCCGCGGGTGTTCATCAATCCCGAGATACTCGATCCGTCAGAAGATCTGAACATCTACAGCGAGGGCTGCCTCTCGGTGCCCGACCAATATGCCGAGGTCGAGCGTCCGGCGACGATCACGGCGCGCTGGCAGGACGCGGACGGCAAGCAATATGAAGAGCAGATCGACGGCCTGCTGGCGACCTGCCTGCAGCACGAGATGGATCATCTCGAAGGGATATTGTTCATCGACCATCTGTCACGGCTGAAGCGGCAAATGGTGCTGAAGAAGCTGGCGAAATTGCGCAAGGAACACGGGATCGCGGCGTAAATTTGTGCTCCTGCGAAGGCAGTAGTCCATCTCCAAATCGTGCGTCTGATCCCTGTTTCAGGAGATCGACCCCTGCCTGTGCAGGGGAACAATTTGGCAATTCAGCGCTTGAGTTAGATCTGAACCGGGCCTAGGTTCTCTTTTCGTTCTTACCGGAAAGAGAGTCATTTTGGACCCTATCATTGTCATTTTCGCTATTGTCTTCGCTCTTCTGGGCGGTCTGGCGCTGGGCTGGTTTATCGGTGGCAAGCCGGCCAAGGATGCCGCGCAAGCGACCAGAGATGCCGTTCAGTCGGCAAAGGACGCCGCTCAGGCGACCGATGCGCTGCGGATCACCCTCGACGGTGTGCGCGACGAACGCGATGCGGCGAAGACCGAGCTGGCGGCGTTGCAGGCCGATGCCCGCAATCACGAGAAACAGATGCAGCAATTGCTCGAGGCGAAAGAGGCGCTGTCGGCGCAATTTTCCGAGATCGGTGCCAAGATGCTGGAAACGGCGCAGCGTCAGTTTCTCGAGCGGGCCGATCAGCGCTTTGACCAGGCCAATGAGAAGGGCGGCGAGAAAATCGCCAAATTGCTGCAGCCGGTGCACGAGCGGCTGGCGACCTATGAAGCCTCGATCACCAAGATCGAGAAGGAGCGCACCGAATCCTATGCCGGGATCACCGCCACCATCGAGCAGGTCCGGCAGGGGCAGGACCGGGTGCAGCAGGAAGCGGCGCGGTTGGTCAATTCACTGCGCAACGCGCCGAAGTCGCGCGGCCGCTGGGGCGAGCAGCAGCTGAAAAATGTACTCGAAAGCTGCGGGCTGTCCGAACATACCGATTTTGTCACCGAACAGAGCATCGATACCGACGAGGGGCGGCTGCGTCCCGATGCGGTGATCAACGTGCCCGGCGGGCGCAAGCTGGTGATCGACGCCAAGGTGTCGCTCAACGACTATCAGGACGCGTTCGAGGCGGAGGACGAAGCCGCGCGCAGCTTTGCCATGGCGCGCCACTGCAATTCGATGAAGGCGCATATCGATGGGCTGTCGAAAAAGGCCTATTGGGACCAGTTCGAAGATGCGCCGGATTATGTGATCATGTTCGTGCCCGGCGAGCATTTCCTCGCCGCGGCGCTGGAGCATGAACCGACCCTGTGGGACCATGCGTTCGAGAAAAAGGTGCTGCTGGCGACGCCGACCAATCTGGTCGCGATCGCACGGACCGTGGCCGGTGTCTGGCGGCAGGAGAAGATGGCGGCGGAAGCCAAGCAGATCGGGCAGCTGGGCAAGGAAATGTATGACCGGCTGGCGGTCGCCGGCGAGCATCTGAAACGCATGGGGTCGGGGCTCGGCAGCGCGGTCGGCAACTACAACAAGTTCGTCGGCAGCTTCGAGCGCAATGTGATGGCCACGGGCCGCAAGTTCGCCGAACTGCAGATCGAGACCGGCAAGAAGGATCTGGAGCCGGTGCCGGAAATCGAGGCGCTGCCCCGCTACAGCGACGCGGTGAGCGAGAAGCTGATCGAGGATGATCGGCAGATCAGCGACGCGGCAGCGGAATAGGTCCTAGGGCGGACCGTCCGGGCCCTCGGTGACGGTGCCGCCACAACCGTTCAATGTACCGGCTTCGCTGGCTTCTACCTTCACCGTATCGGCGTAGCTGCGATCGCTCATGCCGTCGCTGCATTGCTGGCCGCTGGTGATTTTGATGTTGATATTGTCCCTGTCCGAAAAGCCCCGGATCTCCCAGCCGCTGTCCGTCTTCTTCATCCGTTCAACCGGCAGTTTGAAATCCTTGCTGTTCTGCGAGGAAAAGGCGATCTCGTCGCCCTTGATCTCCACCGCCCAGCCCGGCTCGGTGCCAAGAGCGGAATAGTCGCTCAGTTTTTCCTCGACGACAACGGGTGCTTCCGCCGGCTCGCCGCATCCGGTGAGCGCCAGGACGCAAAGCGATGACAATGCTAGTGTTTTTTTCATGATATCCCCCTCCAAACCAATGCTAACACAGAGAGGGCAGGAACGCCAAACTATCTCGTGCGGCTCTGGTTCAGCACCTCATAGGCCATGACCGAGGCCGCGACGGCGGCGTTGAGGCTGTCCGCCTTGCCCATCATCGGCATTTTCACCAGCATGTCGCAGGCGGCCTCATATTCCGCGGGCAATCCCTGCGCTTCGTTGCCGATCAGAAGGAAGGTCGGCGGCTTGTAGCGGACCGACTGATAGTCCTTGTCGGTGTTGAGACTGGTGCCGACCAGCTCGCCGGGACCGCTGCGCAGCCAGGCGAGGAATTCCGGCCAGCGGGCCTGGCTGACTGTCTGGGTGAAGATCGCACCCATGCTGGCCCGAACAGCCTCGACCGAAAAGGGATCGACGCAATCATCGATCAGGATCAGGCCGCCGGCACCGACCGCGTCACCCGTGCGCAATATCGTACCGAGATTGCCGGGGTCGCGCAGCGCCTGTGCCACCAGCCAGATGCTGGAGCCGGATCGATCCAGCTGCTCCAGCGGGAGCGGATGATCGGGGTAGATGCCGATGATCGACTGCGGGTTGGATTTGCCGGACAGCTTGGCGATGATCGCTTCGCTGGTTTCGATGACATCGCCGCCGGCGGCGACCGTCGCCGCCTCGATCTTCCGGGCCAGCGGATGCAGTTCCGTGTCTTCCACAACCACCAATATTCGGGGCGTCCGGCCGCTGTCCAGTGCCTCGGCCAAAATCCGGAGCCCTTCGGCGAGGAACAAACCCTCGCGCTTGCGATGCTTTTTTTCGCGCAGGCTTCTAAGCCGCTTGATCGTCGGATTGGAAAAGCCGCTAATCTGGTGGCGCATCGGGTCAGTCTTCGCCGAATCCGTCAAAGACCAGACCCGCCATCTTGTCGAGCGCGCTCTCTGCGTTATTGCCGGTCACGATGATCTCGATACTGTCGCCCTTGGCGGCTCCCAGCATCATCAGGCCCATGATCGACGTGCCCGTCACTTCGGTTCCGTCTTTTGCGACCCGCACGTCCACGCCATCAGGCAATTTGCTGGCATAGGTGACGAATTTCGCGCTTGCTCTCGCGTGTAGTCCGCGGCTGTTCGTGATCTCGACGATTTTCCGGAATTCACTCATGCCTCGCTGCCCAATATTTCCGAAGCGACGCTGATATATTTCTGCCCGGCTTCCTTTGCCGCAGTGATAGCCGATACGATGTCCATCGATTTGCGGGCGCCGTCGAGACGGATGAGCATCGGCAGATTGACGCCGGCGATCACTTCGACCTTGCCTCTTTCCATCAGCGAAATCGCCAGATTGGAAGGGGTGCCACCAAATAGGTCGGTCAGAATGATCACGCCCTCGCCGGAATCCACCTTCGCGACGCAATCGGCGATTTCCTGACGACGTTCCTCCATATCGTCACGCGCGCCGATACCGATCGCGGCAATCGCCTTTTGCGGGCCGACCACATGCTCCATGGCAATGACAAACTCGGTTGCCAGATGCCCGTGTGTCACGAGAACCAATCCAATCATGCCGATTAAATTCCCCTGTCCCCGTTTAATTTTTGCATAGATTCCAGCGCTTCCATTGGCCTAGAAGCCAAATTGCGATGCAGAACACTGGGGGAAAAACCGGCGGCACGCAAGTCTTTGCTCAGACGCTCGGCAACATGCACCGATCTGTGACGCCCGCCGGTGCAGCCAATCCCGATATTCACATATGCCTTGCCTGCGTCCTGGTAGCGGGGAAGCAGGAATTTGAGCATGTCGAGAATCTTTTCAATGGTCTCGGCATAGGCAGGATCCCTGCCGATATAATCCGCCACCTCCGGGTCCAGCCCGGTCATCAGCTTGAGTCCCGGTTCCCAGAACGGGTTGGCGAGAAAGCGGACATCGAACAACAGATCGATATTGTTGGGCAGTCCCCGGGAAAAGCCGAAGCTGGTGATGGTGATGGTCGTGACGGCGTCCTTGTCCAGCATGAACTGTTCGCGGATTTCACGCTGCAGGTCGTTCGCGGTCAGATCGGTGGTGTCGATGACATGATCGGCCCAGCGACGGAAGGGAGCGAGCAATGTTCGTTCCAGGGCGATACCCTGTTTCGCCGGACGATCAAGGGAGAGAGGGTGGCGTCGGCGGGTCTCGCCATAGCGCCGTTCCAGTTCGGCACCGGAGCAATCCAGATAAAGAGTGGATATCAGATAATCCTGCTTTTTCTGCAAACGCTTGATGCTCTTGATCAGCTTTTCGGGTTGGAAGCCCCGAGTCCGGCTGTCGAAACCCAGCGCGAGAGGCGGGTCGCTGTCGCCGCGGGACATGGAAGGCGGTGTGTCAAGCAGGCGCTCGATCAACCGGAACGGAAAATTGTCGACCGTCTCCCAGCCAATATCTTCCAGCGTTTTCAACGCCGTGGATTTGCCCGCGCCGGACAGGCCGGTGACCAGCAGGACAGGTTTGGCAAGCTTTTTGCTCATGATTCACTTGCGCCCTGCATGATGCGTTGCAAGGCCCATTCTGCCTTGATTGTTGCGCTCGATTCCATAGCGTTCAATGTACAGGATGGGACCTTTATTCCCAGTAAAATCATGACTTGCCGGTGCAGCGGCATTCGATCCGGATGCTGTTTCAAATCCACTATCAACTTCAATGCCACTCCGGACAGATATTCTCGCTCCCATATGCCCAGGGAGCGAACCTCGATTTTGCCGGCAAGAGGGGCGGGCGGGCCGAGCAGCAAATCCTGGCCATTGCGAATGATTTCGACCTGGTCGTCGCTGATCAGCATCGCCCCGCGGTCGATCAGCCGCAAAGCCAGATCGGACTTGCCCTGGCCGGACGGTCCGCGAATCAGGACGCCCGCGCCGCCGATCGCGACGGCTGTCGCGTGTACCGTTTCCCGGTCATTCCCTCCGGTTTTTCCGGTCATTCCGGAGCCTTTGGCAGCCGGATTTCGAAACAGGCCCCGGCTTGCCCGCCTGGTCGATCCAAAATGCGGATCGTGCCCTGGTGGCCTTCGACGATGGTCTTGGCGATCGCCAGTCCGAGGCCGCTGTGCTTTCCGAAAGCCTCTGCGTCGGGCCGGGCAGAATGAAAGCGCTGGAAGACTTCGTCCCGCTGCTCCGGGCCGACCCCCGGTCCCTGGTCGGCGACATGGATGACGATTTCATCGCCATCCGGAGTTGCCAATATCTCGACCAGACCGCCATCGGGGGAAAAGGAAACGGCGTTGTCGAGCAGATTGCTGAACACCCGCTCCAGACGACCTCCGTCGCCCATTACCCTGGCGACATCCTTTGCCGGTCTTGCGAAGGCGATATGGACCCCGAGATTGGAGGCCCGTTGTTCGCGTGCCGCCAGCAGTTGCTCCAGCATATTGCCGATATCGATGGGTTCAAACTTGGCCCGGGCCAGTTCGGCGTCGACGCGGGAGGCATCGGAGATATCGTTGATCAGCCTGTCGATGCGCCGGACATCGTCGTTGGCGACGTCGAGCAGCTGCTTCCGCAAATCCGGATCGTCGACCCGCTCCAGTCCCTCCAGCGCCGACCGGAGCGAGGCGAGGGGGTTCTTGATTTCGTGGCTGACATCCGCCGCGAAGGCTTCGGTGGCGTTGATCCGGTGACGCAGGGCGCCGCTCATGTCTGACAGCGCCCGGCTCAGCAGGCCGATTTCATCGCGGCGGTCCGGCATTCTGGGGATGGCGATCTCGTCGGAACGGCCCATGCGCACCCGATAGGCCGCCCGGGCCAATTTTCTGATTGGCCGGACGATCGTGCGGGCCAGAAAAAGCGAAAGCAGAATAGAAACCGCGGCGGCAATCAGTATCACCAGCAACACGCTCGATCGCTCCGCCCTGACGATCCGCGTGATATCCCGCGCATTTGCGGTCAGCAGGATGGAGCCGGTGCCGTCCGGCAGCGCTTTCCCCGCCACGATGACCGGCGTGCGATCCGGAGCAAAGCTGACCGAACTGATCGCGCGCGATCCGGAGCCGGCAGACCGGAGTTCCGGCCAGGCCGCAGCAACATCCTTGGGCGGTTCACCGAATTGGGGAATGGGCTTGCTGAAGACGACGCTCTCGATAGTCCGGTCCAGCAAGCGGGCGGCATGCTTGCGAAAGGGTTCCGTTTCCGGATCGACAAACTCGTAGGTCGGCTTTGCCAGCGAAAAACTGTCGATGATTTTCGTGCCGTCGGGAGCGTAAAATCTTAGCCGGGCACCGAGATGGCTGGAGAACTGACGGACGAGCGCCTTTTTATATTCGACGTCTCCGGCAGACAGGGCGTCCGCCATGATCGTCAGCTGCACTCTGGCCTGCGCCAGCCGCTCTTCCGTTAGCCGGTCGCGATAATTGTTGAGATAGAAAAGTCCACCGGCGAGCAATGCAATCGCCAGGACATTGACGACCAAAATGCGGGTTGTCAGGGAGAGTCGCGCCGACCAGCGGAGCGACAGCCCTTTTTCCCCGTCCTGTCCGTCCAGTCCGTCCTTATTCGGTGTAGCGATATCCGGCTCCATATAATGTGTCTATTGCGTCAAATTCGGGATCAACTTCGCGAAATTTTCGCCGCAACCGCTTGATATGGCTGTCGATCGTGCGATCGTCGACATAGACATCGTCCTGATAGGCGGCGTCCATCAGCTGGTTGCGGCTTTTGACCACCCCGGGCCGGTGCGCCAATGTCTCCAGGATCATGAACTCGGTGACCGTCAGGGTGACATTTTCATCCTTCCATCGCACCAGATGGCGCGCAGGATCCATCTCTAGGTGACCGCGTACCAGCGGCTCGGCGGATTCCTCGTCCTGTCCCGCATCGACGGATTTGATGAATTCGGTGCGCCGCAATATCGAGCGGACACGAGCGATCAGCAGGCGCTGCGAGAAGGGCTTTTTGATATAATCATCCGCCCCCATCGCAAGACCCAGTGCCTCGTCCAGCTCTTCGTCCTTCGAGGTCAGGAAGATAACCGGAACATTCGATTTTTCACGCACTCTCCTGAGCAGTTCCAGTCCGTCCATCTTGGGCATCTTGATGTCGAACACCGCGAGATCCGGCGGATTCTCGAGAATGGCGTGCAGCGCCGCCTCGCTGTCGGAATAGACGCGCGTTATAAAGCCTTCGGCCTGCAAGGCGATCGATACCGAGGTCAATATGTTGCGATCATCGTCGACAAGAGCAATATTGGCTGCCATTTTCAGATTTCCTTTGCCGCCCACGCCCGACGTGACCTAGTTTATTGGATAATAGGTTACAAGGGAGCTTGTCGGTCGTGATCCTGGCAAGCGAACTTATGATCCGTCCGGGCATATATTTTATCGGGTCATGGGGAAGAAATTTGACCGACTCGGCACGGTCCAGTAAGCGCCTTGTCAAATTCGCCGGATCGGCGCTATCTCAACCTGTTTCAAGCTTTAGGGGATTATCAGTGTCAAAAGTTTCGTCTGTGTCATTAAACGATCAAGGTTTTGCCAGTTCGGCGGAGCAACACTGGAATCTCGGTGCACCCGCGCTGGTTGAAGCGGCCGTTTCCAGGGGCGAAGGCCAACTGGCCAAAGACGGTCCCCTGGTCGTCGAGACCGGCAAGCACACCGGGCGCTCTGCCAATGACAAGTTCATCGTGCGCGATGGCGAAACCGAAGACAGCGTATGGTGGGGCAAAACCAATGTCGCGATGACACCGGATCATTTTGCGGCGCTGAAGACCGACTTTCTTGCGGCCCTGGCCGAGAAGGAAACCCTGTTCGTGCAGGATCTGTTCGGTGGCTCGCAGCCGGAACATCGGGTCAATGTCCGGATCATCAATGAACTGGCCTGGCACAATCTGTTCATCCGGACGATGCTGGTCCGGCCCGATGCCGATGAACTTGCGGCATTTGAACCCGAATATACGATCATCGACCTGCCCAGCTTCAAGGCCGATCCTGCCCGTCATGGCACGCGCAGCGAAACCGTGATCGCGGTCAACCTGACCGAGAAGCTGATCCTGATCGGCGGAACCGCCTATGCCGGGGAAATGAAGAAATCCGTATTCGGTCTGCTCAACTATCTGCTGCCGCTCGATTCGGTAATGCCGATGCATTGCTCGGCCAATATCGGTCCGGAAGGCGACACGGCGATTTTCTTTGGCCTGTCAGGCACTGGCAAGACCACGCTGTCGGCCGATGCCAGCCGGATATTGATTGGTGATGACGAGCATGGCTGGTCGGACACCGCCGTGTTCAATTTCGAAGGCGGTTGCTACGCCAAGATGATCCGGCTTTCCGAAGAAGCGGAACCGGAAATTTACGCGACGACCCGGCGGTTCGGAACCGTGCTGGAAAATGTCGTCATGGACCCGGAAACGCGGGAACTGGATCTTGACGACAACAGCAAGGCGGAAAATACCCGCGGCGCCTATCCGATCGAGTTCATTCCCAATGCGTCGGAAGACAATATGGGTCCGGTGCCCAAGAATATCATCATGCTGACCGCCGATGCATTCGGCGTATTGCCTCCGATATCGCGGCTGACGCCCGAGCAGGCGATGTATCATTTCCTGTCCGGCTATACCGCCAAGGTCGCCGGCACCGAAATCGGCGTTACCGAGCCGGAAGCGACCTTTTCGACCTGTTTCGGCGCGCCGTTCATGCCGCGCCATCCGTCCGTCTATGGCAATCTGCTGAAGGAACGGATCGCCAAGGGCGGCGTGCGCTGCTGGCTGGTCAACACCGGCTGGACCGGCGGAAAATATGGCGAAGGCAGCCGGATGCCGATCAAGGCGACCCGCGCCCTGCTCAATGCAGCGCTGGATGGCAGCCTCAATGGTGGCGAATTCCGGATCGATGACAATTTCGGCTTCGAGGTACCGGTATCGGTGCCGGGCGTGGACAGCGCGATCCTGGATCCCCGTTCCACCTGGTCCGACCCGAGCGCCTATGACGAAACCGCGCAAAAGCTGGTCAAATTGTTCATCAACAATTTTGAGCAATTTGCCGACCATGTCGATCAGAATGTCCGGGAAGCGGCACCAACCGCAGCCTAGCAGCCTTGTCTTTCTGCCGCGATGTTATGCCTTGCATCGCGGCGGATGAGGATATCGACCCGTTCCGGACTTTCGCTGGGAGTATAGATCAGCGTCTCTCCCCGAGCCGGGCATTCGGACCGGGAGGGACCGTCTATTCTGCCATGGGCGATGACCTCTGCGATGATCTCCTCCATGCGTTCGCTGATGGCGGCAAGTCCATAATCCGGCGGGATGGTCAGGCGGATTTCCTGACCGGTGAAATAGCGCAGCCCCCGGGTCAGGAATTGGTCGCTGGAGACTTGCGAAACAGCGAAGTGAAGCGGGTAGGGAAAGCGGTCATCAGCCAGATATTGGTCGACCGTATCGACAAACCAGGCAAAGCTGCCCAGCGTCCCGGCCGGCATCCATGCTGCCGCCGTCGCTTCCAGGCCTTGTCCGATCGATCTGCCCAGCAACAATAACCGGCGGTGGGTCTCGGGCACATGGCTGGCACAGGCCAGATTGGCACCCGGCGCAATGCCGATGGCGGATCCGCCTGAGAAGGGCTGGTCACCGAACGGAAGGTTGCAGGTTCCGGCGCTCAATTTCCCGCTGGTTTCCTCTTCGGTCAGGCGAGTGAGCAGGAATGGCATCGCGTCGACAATGACCTCCACCATGTCGAGATTTTTGAATTTGGCCCGGTTGACCGTGACATTCCCTCGCGCCGCGTCACACCAGGGCAGGCGCGCCAGGTCAAGATCGTCCGCCAGCGGGGCGACGATCAACAGAGGAGGTTGGCGATACACGAAGCTGGTTCCATCTCTGCTTGGTCCTTTCCCTATGTCCTTTTCATATTCTGTCAAAATAGCGCATGATTGGCAATCATGGTTTATCAGCACCGCCGGGACCAGACTGCGGCAGCAATCGGGAAAAATTGCGAAACATTTGATTGTCACTCCGCCGCTGCGCCGATAACGGTCACTATATGTCCAACCTGATCCTATCGGTGCTGATGCTGGCCGGAGCCGCGCTGCTGGCAGGTGGCATCTATGTGCTGCGCAAGGGGATCAACAGCAGGCAGGGCTGGCTGATGCTGGTCGCAGCCGCCGTCATGTTCGCCAATGTCGCCATCTGGTCGATCCCGGTGCCGGACAGCAATCTGCCGGTTTCGCCGGGGCCTGCCGACTGAACCTATTTGATCGGCGAATCCGGCGCGAGCCGCATGTCGAGATAGTTGTCGATCGATCCCATCAGCAATTCCATCTCGTTTTCGTAGAAATGGTTGGCGCGGGGAATCTCGTCATGGTGGATGGTGATATGCTTCTGGGTCCGCAGCTTGTCGACCAGCTTCTGTACCGCGCTGGGGGTCACGACCTCGTCATTGACGCCCTGAACGATGATGCCGGAGGACGGGCACGGGGCCAGAAAGTTGAAATCATACATATTGGCCGGTGGGGATACCGAGATGAAGCCGCGGATTTCCGGACGCCGCATCAGCAGCTGCATGCCGATCCAGGCACCAAAGCTGTAGCCCGCGATCCATGTGGTCTGCGCTTCGGGATGGAAGCTTTGGACCCAGTCGAGTGCGGCGGCCGCATCGGACAATTCGCCGATGCCATTGTCGAACACGCCCTGGGAACGGCCGACGCCCCGAAAGTTGAAACGAAGGGTCGCGAAACCACGCTTGACGAATGTCTTGTAGATTGCCTGGGTAATCCGGTCATTCATCGTGCCACCCGCTTGCGGATGGGGATGCAGTACCATGGCAACCGGCGCGCGGTCACGGGGGCCTGGGCTGAAACGACCTTCGAGGCGGCCTTCGGGTCCGGTAAAAATTACATCTGGCATGGATTTTCAATTCTTCGATCAATATTATATTATCCAGAGCGCGAGAATATTGAATAGCTTTTGCGCTGGATGCAGCGCCTATATAGGGAGAGTCAACAAATCCGCAACTCAATCCCGCAAGCCAGAGAGTTTTTGCCCCTATCGTGACCGACACCAAACGCATCTATCTCGACTATGCCGCGACTGCGCCGATGCTTGATGCTGCCAAGAAGGCCTGCACGGAGGGTTTTGAGCAGTGGGCCAACCCGTCATCCCCGCATGGCGACGGACGGGCGGCCCAGGCGATGCTGGAAAATGCCCGGCGGCGATTCAAGGATGCGCTGGTCTGGCAGGGCGACGTGATTTTTACCAGCGGGGCGAGCGAAGCGATCCAGATCGCGCTGACCAAGTCGAAGCCTGCGACGCAATTCGTGTCGCCGGTCGAGCATGATGTCGTCCTCCGATTCGCGCAGCAGGCCAGAACGATCCCGGTCGACGGCAACGGGATGGTCATTCCGACGAACCTCGATCATCTGCTCGAGGGAGTGGAGGGACCGGCGCTGGTAGCGATCCAGTCGGTCAACAATGAAACCGGGGTGATGCAGGATATGGATACGCTGGCCAAGGTGGTGCGCGACCGGGGCAGCTATCTGCTGGCCGATTGTTCGCAATCGGCAGGCAAGCTGCCATTGCCGGATGCGGACCTGATCATCGTTGCCGGGCATAAATTTGGCGGACCGCCTGGTATCGGCGCGCTTCTGGTCAGGGACTTGCAGCTGCTTCAGGCTGATGGCGGCCAGGAACAGGGCTATCGATCCGGCACCCAGAACCTGCCCTATATCCTGGGCATGACTGCAGCACTCGAGGCACCTGCCAACTGGGCCGGACGCGCGGCCGAATTGCGCCAGCATCTCGATGATGCGATCCGCAAGGAAGGCGGCGCCGTGATCGCGGAAAAGGCACCCCGCATTGCCACCATCGCCAGCTATCATATGCCCGGGGTCGCGGCGAATACGCAGCTGATCAAGTTCGACATGGCCGGCTTTTCGGTGTCCGCCGGTAGTGCCTGTTCCTCCGGCACGCTGAAGACCAGCCACGTGCTGGAAGCGATGGGTACCGACCCGCAGGTGGCGCGCGAAGTGATCCGGGTCAGCATCGGGCGCGACACCAGCCGGGCGCATATCTACGCCTTCCTCGACAGGTGGAAGGCGATTTTCGCCGAAGCCAGGCGCGCCTGAGACCGGTGACGAGCCCGATCTATCTCGACAATCAGGCGACCACGCCCGTGGCACCGGAGGTTTTCGATGCGATGCTGCCCTGGCTGAAAGACAATTTCGGTAATCCGCACAGTCCCCATGTCCTCGGCCGCCGGGCCGCCGCTACCGTCGAAGTGGCGCGCGAACAGGTCGCGGCTCTGTTGCCGAACAACGGGCGGGTGATCTTTACCGGCAGCGCCACCGAAGCGATCAATCTGGCATTTGGGGCCGCGCGCAATATGGTCAGTCAGGGGCGCGACGAGATCGCTGTAATCGACACGGAACATGCCGCGGTGCGGGACACCGCGCTCTGGTATGGCACACAGGGATTGCATACCCGTTTGCTGCCGGTGGACCGGGAGGGGCTGGTTGTTCTGGAAGAATTGGAAGCATGTTTAAGCGAGAAAACCGCGCTGGTCGGGGCGATGCTGGTCAATAACGAGATCGGTGTCATCCAGCCGGTCGCGCAGATCGCGCTAATGGCGCAGCGGGCAGGGGCATTGCTGCTCTGCGACGCGGTGCAGGGCTTCGGCCGGATCGATATCCCGCAAGAGGCGGACCTGATCGCGCTGTCCGGGCACAAGATCTACGGCCCCAAGGCTATTGGTGCCTTGTGGGTGCGCAATGGCGTCGAGTTGCCGCCGCTGATCCATGGTGGCGGGCAGGAGCAGGGGATAAGGTCGGGAACGCTGTCGCCGGCGCTTTGCGCCGGACTGGGTGCGGCAGCCAAAATTTGCGCCGAGCGGCAGCAGGATGATATGGTGCATATCTCCGCTCTCGCCGACAAAGCGCGGAGCCTGTTCGGCGACTGGACGGTAAACGGGTCGCTCGACCGGCGCTATGCCGGCAATCTCAATATCCGCCGCGAGGGGCTGGATATTGCCCGACTGATGTCCGATGTTCGGGGCGTGGCATTTTCCGCCGGCTCGGCCTGTGCCAGCGGCTCGGGACGGCCCAGTCATGTGCTGGCCGCGCTGGGGCTGGAACCGGCACAGATCAAATCCTCGATCCGTCTGGGATTCGGGCGCTACAACACGGCCGACGAGGTGGAGCAGGCGGCCCGCCTGATCAATCAAGCAGCGGAGAAACAGCTATCATGAACAAGATCACGGTCCATTTTGTCAGCTCCGACGGCGAAAAAACGGTGACGGTCGAGGCATCCGAAGGCGACAATCTGCTGACCGTCGCGCAATTGCATGATCAGCCGCTTGAGGGGACCTGCGAGGGGCAAATGGCGTGTTCGACCTGCCATGTGATCGTGGAAGCGGCTGATTTTGCGAAGCTGCCGGATGCGACGGAAATGGAAGAAGATATGCTGGATCTGGCGGCCGGGGCGCGCAGGACTAGCCGACTGGCCTGCCAGATCGAGCTTACCGCCGAGCTCGACGGCCTGACGGTTCATATGCCGATCGAAAGCCACAATATGCAGAACCTTTAGCGGGCTGGCGCGCCTCATCTAACGGCTTGCATTTTTGTCGGACTGCCACCATATGCGCAGCGGGAGTCGGGTGGACGCAGTCATCGCCAACCCGGTCAGGTCCGGAAGGAAGCAGCCGCAACGATTTTTCTGCGGGTCGCCCGGCTCCTACTCACAGCAATAATGGACTGGCTGGTCGCAAATCGCTGATAAGGCTTCGACAAGATCGCCTGTCTCGCCTAAACTGAGACTTCATGTCCGATTCACAAGATATATTTGCCGCCACTGGTGTCGAGGCGCCGGACCAGCCCGCGCCCGGCGCGGCCCAACCCTATCGGGTGCTGGCGCGCAAATATCGGCCGTCGAAATTTTCCGAACTGATCGGGCAGGACGCGATGGTGCAGACGCTGGGCAATGCGATCAAGCGGGACCGGCTTGCCCACGCCTTCCTCATGACCGGGGTGCGCGGGGTCGGCAAGACATCGACCGCGCGGCTGATCGCCAAGGCGCTGAACTGTATCGGCGAGGACGGGCAGGGCGGCCCGACCATCGATCCCTGCGGTGTCTGCGAGCCGTGCCGGAGCATCGCGGTCGGCAGCTTTATCGACGTGATCGAGATGGATGCGGCCAGCCATACCGGCGTCGACGACGTCCGCGAGATTATCGAGGCGGTGCGCTATTCGTCGGTGTCGGCGCGCTACAAGATCTATATCATCGACGAAGTGCACATGCTTTCGAAGAACGCCTTCAACGCGCTGCTGAAGACGCTCGAGGAGCCGCCGCCGCACGTGAAGTTCATTTTCGCGACCACGGAAGTGCACAAGGTGCCGATCACGGTGCTGTCGCGCTGCCAGCGCTTCGACCTGAAGCGGATCAGCGCCGAACAGCTGTCCCGGCATTTTGGCATGATCGTCGGCAAGGAAGGCGTCACCGCCGAGCAGGAAGCGCTGGATCTGATAGCTCAGGCAGCGGAAGGATCGGTGCGCGATGGCCTGTCGATTCTCGACCAGGCGATTGCTCATGCCGATATGGATGGCGACGGCCAGGTCAAGGCTGCCCAGATCCGGGATATGCTCGGCCTGTCCGATCGCGGCGCGGTGCGGCGGCTGTTTGCCAAATTGCTCGAAGGCGATTCCCCCGCGCTGCTCGATGCGATCGCCGAACAATATAAGATTGGCGTGGAGCCGCTGTCGCTGATGAACGGGCTGCTGTCGCTGTCGCATCAGGTGACCCTGTTCAAGGTTGGCAAAGCCAGTGATCCGACCTTGTCGGATGAGGCCAGAAAGCAATTTTCCGCATGGTCCGAGCAGCTTTCCTATCCGGTGCTGCACCGGCTGTGGCAGTTGTTGCTCAAGGGCTATCAGGAAGTCCAGCAAGCCCATCTGCCGCGCGAGGCATGCGAAATGGCCCTGCTCCGGGTGCTCTGTGCTGCCGATCTGCCAGATCCCGGACAGCTCGCGAAAATGCTGGAAGAACGTGGTTCGTCAGCTACGCCGAAATCCGTGGGGGACAGCGCCGCACCCGCTGTGACCGAGCCGGTTGCACAAGCCGCTCCTGCCGCCGATGCTGAAAAACCCCAGCAATCGAGCCGCGTGCCGGAACAATTTGCCGATGCCGTGAAAGCGGTCGGGCGGGTTTCCGCTGTGCTGGAAAGCATCATGATCGCCGACATGCGCCTGGTCTCCTTTGATCCGCCGCATCTCGTCTATCAGCCGGTACGTCCGATCGCTGCGACCGATATCCGGAAAATCGCCGATGCGCTCCAGCAGGAAACCGCCCGGGCATGGACGATCAGCGAAGGGCAAGGCGAAGCCAGTCCGAGTCTGATCGAGCAGGAACAGCAGGCCCGCGATGCCGAGCGCCAGGCCATTCTGGATGCCCCGCTTGTGAAAGCGGCCTTCGAAGCCTTTCCCGACGCAGTATTGCTGGAGGATGAAGATCCTCGCCCCATAGAATCAAGGAGCGCATAGCTATGAAATCGATGGAAGAAATGATGAAAGCGGCACAGGAAGCCGCGCAACAGGTCCAGACCCAGATGGAGGAAGCCCAGAAAAAGCTGGATAGCCTGGAAGTGGAAGGCCATGCCGGCGGCGGCCTGGTCAAGGTCAAGGCAACCGCTAAAGGCCGGGTGCTTGCGGTGACGATCGATGAGAGCCTGATGAAGCCGGACGAGAAGCAGATGCTGGAAGATCTGGTCGCGGCGGCGTTCAATGACGCCCGCAACCGGGCCGATGCGGTGAGCAGCGAGGAAATGGGCAAGATGACCAGTGGCATGCAGTTGCCCCCGGGTTTCAAACTGCCCTTTTAGCCCATCCTGCTGATCGTTCGCATAGCGCTTGAAGTGTCTCCAACAGGCACCATATAGTAGTCAGAAGCGCTGTTGCAGCGCAACATGCTGGAGTAAAAATGTCCGAGTTCGAAGCCAATCCTGCCCCTGAATCCAAGGTGCTGCCCTTGTTGCCGCTGCGCGACATCGTGGTGTTCCCCAATATGATCGTGCCGCTGTTCGTCGGTCGCGACAAATCCGTGGTTGCCCTGGAAAAGGCAATGGATGCGGACAAGGAAATCTTTCTCGTTGCGCAGCTTGATCCAGCGGAAGACGATCCGGTTCGCGACCAGCTCTATGATCTCGGGGTGGTCGCCACCGTCCTGCAATTGCTGAAGCTTCCCGACGGCACCGTTCGCGTGCTGGTCGAAGGCAAGCAGCGCGCCCGGCACCAGTCGCTCGAAGATCAGGCGGATGGCTATGTTCTGGCGAATGTGGAGCTCGTCGAAGAGCAGGTGGCCGAGAATGCCGAAACATCGGCCCTGATGCGCTCGGTGATCGAGCAGTTTGAAAATTACTCGAAGCTCAACAAGAAAATGCCGGCGGAAACGGTGGTGCAATTGGGCGAAATAGACGATGCCTCGCGTCTTGCCGATGCCGTGTCGGCCAATATCAACGTGAAGGTTTCCGACAAGCAGAGCCTGCTGATGGAGAGCGATCCTGGCAAGCGTCTGGAAATGGTCTTTGCCTTCATGGAGGGCGAGCTCGGCGTGTTGCAGGTCGAGAAGAAAATCCGGGGCCGGGTCAAGCGCCAGATGGAGAAGACCCAGCGCGAATATTATCTCAACGAGCAGATGAAGGCGATCCAGAAGGAACTGGGCGATGGCGAAGACGGCGAGGGCGACGAACTCGCCGAGCTGGGCAAGAAGATCAAGGAACTGAAGCTTTCCAAGGAAGCGAAGGCCAAGGCGACCGCCGAACTCAAGAAGCTCAAGGGCATGCAGCCGATGTCGGCCGAAGCGACGGTGACGCGCAATTATCTCGATGTGTTGCTGGGACTGCCATGGGGCAAGAAGTCGCGGCTCAAGAAGGATCTCAAGCAGGCGGAAAAGGTGCTCGACGACGACCATTTCGCGCTGGAGAAAGTCAAGGAGCGGATTCTCGAATATCTCGCGGTGCAGACGCGCACCAACAAGCTGAAAGGCCCGATCCTCTGCCTGGTCGGCCCTCCGGGCGTCGGCAAGACCTCGCTTGGCCGCTCGATTGCCCGGGCGACGGGACGCGAATTTGTTCGCCAGTCGCTGGGCGGCGTGCGCGACGAGGCCGAAATCCGCGGCCATCGCCGGACCTATATCGGATCGCTGCCCGGCAAGATTGTTTCCAATCTGAAAAAGGCCGGCACCTCCAATCCGCTGTTCCTGCTCGACGAGATCGACAAGCTGGGCCAGGATTTCCGCGGCGATCCGGCCTCGGCGCTGCTCGAAGTGCTGGATCCGGAACAGAATGACAAGTTCCAGGATCATTATCTCGAGATCGATATCGACCTGTCGGACGTGATGTTCGTGACCACCGCCAACTCGCTCAACCTGCCGCAACCCTTGCTCGACCGCATGGAGATCATCCGGTTGGAAGGCTATACGGAAGACGAGAAGGTCGAAATTGCCAAACGGCATCTGATCGAGAAGCAGATCGAGGCCCATGGCCTGAAAAAGGGCGAATTCGTGCTGCGCGAGGATGCGTTGCGCGACCTCATCCGCTATTATACCAGGGAAGCCGGCGTGCGGACCCTGGAACGCGAAATCGCCAAGCTGGCCCGCAAGGCGCTGCGCCGCATTCTGGAAGGCGAATATAAGAGCGTCGAAATCACGCCCGACAATCTTGCCGAATATGCCGGCGTGCAGAAATTCCGCCATGGTGTCGGCGAAGAGGAAAATCAGGTCGGTGCTGTCACCGGTCTGGCCTGGACCGAAGTGGGCGGCGAGTTGCTGACCATCGAATCCGTCACCGTGTCCGGCAAGGGGCAGATCAAGACCACCGGCAAGCTGGGCGACGTGATGAACGAATCGATCCAGACCGCGCTCTCCTTTGTGAAGGCGCGCGCCCCCTCCTATGGCATCAAGCCCAGCTTCTTCAGCCGCAAGGATATCCATATCCATTTGCCCGAAGGTGCCGTGCCAAAGGACGGACCCTCCGCGGGCGTGGGCATTGTGACCGCGATCGTCTCGACCCTGACCGGCATTCCGGTGCGCCGCGACGTTGCGATGACCGGCGAAGTGACCTTGCGCGGTCGGATATTGCCAATTGGCGGCCTCAAGGAAAAATTGCTGGCGGCGCTGCGCGGTGGCATCACCACGGTTCTGATCCCGGCAGACAATGAAAAGGATCTGGTCGAGATACCGGAGAATATTACCTCCAAACTCAAGATCATTCCGCTCAAACATGTCGATGAAGTGCTGGCCGAAGCGCTCACGGAAAAAGTGGAACCGATCGAATGGAGCGATGCCGACGAGCTCGCCAGCCACGCCACCGCTCCGGTTACCGATGATCCGGGATCCGTGGCGCGGCATTGATCGCCTTTCATTATCGAGTCGCGCATCTGAAACGCAGCCGAAATGCGGTTGCAAAATAATCGAAACCGATGCGGCCTGTGGGCCGTTCGTCTCAATTCGTCTCATTTGTCACAAAAAATGGGGGTCTGGCCCAGAAAACGGCGGTTTTTCTTTGACTCACCCGGATAATTTCGCATTACTGCCGCAAGACAAAGGCGCGATTCAAACGAATTGCCATCAGAGAAGGGGGGATACCCATAATGAACAAACAGGATCTTATCAGTAACGTTGCAGATCACAGCGGCCTCAGCAAAAGCGATGCCGGCAAAGCGGTCGACGCCGTATTTGATTCCATCACCAGTGCACTGTCCGGCGGCGGCGAAGTTCGTCTCGTTGGCTTCGGCACATTCTCGACTTCAAAGCGCAAAGCTTCTACCGGTCGCAACCCGCGCACCGGCGAACCGATGCAGATTCCAGCATCGACTCAAGCAAAATTCAAAGCCGGCAAGGGCTTGAAAGATGCCGTCAACTAGACAATAAACCGGGGAGCAGAGTAGCGCTCCCCATTTTTATTTTCGCGCTTTGTTCTATAATATCAGGCGGGACCCCAAAATGGGGCCCGCCTTTTTCTATGGCTGCTCGCGCGCCCGATAATCTTGAATTTCGCCGTTTGATGCTTATGTTTAAATCTCCGAATGTGAGACACAGGCAGAGATTTTATGGCAGGCGGCTGGGCACGCGACGGCGCGGTGCAGGATCAGATTGACGATACGATTGCCGACGCGGTGAAACGCGCGCGCGCCGATATGCCGACCGGGGAGGCAGCGAAATATTGCGCAGAATGCGGCGAAGAAATCCCCGACGCCCGTCGCAAGGCGTTGCCCGGCACGCGAACCTGCGTTGGCTGTCAGTCGGCGCGGGATTCGGCACGGCGGATTGCCGGGATCAATCGGCGGGGCAGCAAGGACAGCCAGCTGCGCTAGCCGACTGGCAGAGCCGTGCTGTTGGGGCGGCCTCCGGCTTGATGCGCTGGCGCTGGCCGAACCCCGCTGATTTTCGGCAATAACGGAACCGATCCCGTTCCCGGGCGTTGCCCTAACAATCCCCTATAATATCTGCAGGAGCGCCGCGATCGAACATCTGGCCGACAATTTCTGGAACATCCGCGGCGATTTCAAAATCGCGCATGTCATCAACATCGGCACGCATATGTCGCTGGTCAGCCGGCCTGGAGGAACCTTCGTCCTGCTCGATTGCTACGAGATAGGCGAGCAGGAGCATGAAGAACTGATGCGCCTTACCGATGGCGGCGCGCGCATCGAGGCGGTGCTCAACGTCCATCCCTTCCACACCATCCACTGCAAGTTCATCCAGGAAATGGTCCCCCATGCCCGGCTGATCGGCACCAGCCGCCACCATCGGCAAAGTCCCGACCTGTCCTGGGATCCGGCGCTGATCGAGGAGGAGACCACCCAGAAGGAATTTGCCGATATCCTCGATTTTTCGGTTCCTGCCGGAGTCGATTTCATTTCCGATGACGAATCCGTTCACGTCGGCTCGGTTCTGGTGCGCGATCGCGCCAGCGGCATCATTCATGTCGATGATACGCTGATGGTCGTGGACCTGCCGTCGCTGGTGGAAAAAATGCTGCCCGGACCGAGGCTGCGCTTTCATCCCAAACTTGCCGACGGGCTGCAAAAACGTGTCGGCGCTGTGGATGACTTTATCGGCTGGGTGAAAAATCTAAAGCGGGACTGGGCCGACAGCGAGATCATTTGCGCCGCCCACAACGGCATCATGCGACTGACCGAAGAAAGCTTTCCCGAAGCACTCGACAAGGCCCTGGACCATGTTGCCGACACGCTGGACGACCACCGCAAAACCTACGGCTGAGTGCCTCCGGACATCGCCGGCTATAAATTCAGAAAGAGGATCCCCATGACCGACAAGACCATAGAAACCGTAAACCCGCTCACCGAGCAGGTTCTGAAGACCTATCCGCTGATGTCTGACGAAGAGGCGATGGACGTTGTCCAGAACTGCCACAACACCTTTCTCGACTGGCGCCTGAAAAGTCTCGACGAACGGGCCACCGTGATTTCGGCCATTGCCGATGAGCTGCGCACGTCGAAGGACGAATTCGCCCGGTTGATGACCGACGAAATGGGCAAGCTCTTGAGCGATGGTCGCGAGGAGATCGAATTGTGCGCGGGGATATGTGACTATACCGCCAGGCACGGGCCAAGCATGCTCGCCGACGAAGAGCGGGAGGTTCCGCAAGGGCGCGGGGTGATTACCTATTCCCCCCTTGGCGTCATCTACGGAATCCAGCCCTGGAACTTCCCCTGCTACCAGGCGATCCGCTATTCGATTTCCAGTCTGATGGTCGGCAATGGCGTGCTGCTGAAACATTCCGAAAACTGCACCGGCAGCGGTCTGCTGCTGCGCGACATCTACGAGCGGGCCGGACTGCCGAAGGGCCTGTTCGGCGTGTTGCTGATCAGCCATGACCAGTCCGACGCGGTCATCGAACATGATCTGGTCCGCGGCGTGACCCTGACCGGCAGCGACAAGGCCGGGCGCACGGTTGCGCAGAAAGCAGCCTCGGCAGTAAAGAAGACGGTTCTCGAACTCGGTTCGAACGACGCCTATATGGTGTTCGATGATGCCGACCTCGATCTGGCGATCAAGACCTGCGTGCAGGGCCGATTGTTCAACAACGGCCAGACCTGTGTCGCCGCGAAACGCTTCATCGTCACCGAGAGAAATTATGATGCCTTCGTCGAGGGCTATGTCGCGGCGTTCAGGGACGTGGCAATGGGGGACCCGAATGAGGAAGATACCCAGCTTGGTCCGCTGGTATCCTGCAGCCAGCGGGATCAGGTCCACCGACAGGTCGAGGAAAGCGTAGCCAAGGGGGCAAAAATCGCAGTCGGCGGCGAAATCCCGCAGCGCACAGGCTGGTTCTATCCGGCCACCGCCCTGGTCGATGTTGCACCGGGACAGCCGGCCTATGACGACGAGATTTTCGGCCCGGTCGCCTCGATCATCAAGGCCAGGGACGACGAGGATGCGATGCGCATCGCCAACGACAGCCGCTATGGTCTCGGCGGCGGGATTTTCAGCCAGGACGTCGATCGCGCTGTGAAGATGGCTTCGACCTATTTCGACACCGGCATGGTCAACATCAACACCTATGCCATCGCATCGCCCGCCATGCCGTTCGGCGGGGTCAAGAATTCCGGCTATGGCCGGGAGCATGGCGAGGTCGGCCTGAAGGAATTCGTCAATATCAAGTCGATCACGATCGCAGCCTGAGATGAGCGATATCTTGCGCTGCGATGTCGCCGTGATCGGGGCCGGAACGGCGAGCCTCGCGGCGGAGCGGGCTGCCCGCGCGAACGGTGCGAAAACCCTGCTGGTCGATCCCGAATATAAGGGAACTACCTGCGCGACCGATGGCTGCATGCCGTCCAAGCTGCTGATCGCCGCGTCGCATGCCGCCCATGCCGTCCGCTCGGCTCAGGCATTTGGCGTCACGGTTTCCGATATTGGGATCGACGGCAGGGCAGTGATGCAGCGGGTGCGCGCCGAACGCGATCGCTTCGCCCGGCTGACTCGCGAAAATATCGCGGATATTCCCGACCATATCCGTTTGTCGGGCTGCGCGAAGTTCATCGCACCCCAGTGCCTTGAGCTGGACGACGGTCGGCTGATCGAGGCGCGCAGCATCGTGATCGCCACCGGATCGGCGCCCTTTGTACCGAAAGAATTTTCCGGTCTGGGAAAGCGGTTGCTGACCAACGAGAATATATTCGACCTGCCTGATCTTCCGGAGCGACTGGCGGTCATCGGGTCGGGACCGATTGGCCTTGAACTGGCGCAGGCGATGGCCCGACTGGGGGTGGAAGTGACGCTCCTGGACCGGGGCGACCGGCTCGGCGGCATTCGCTGCGACAAGGTCCATGCGGCGCTGAAGGCGATCATCGAAGAGGAGCTGACGCTGAAGCTGGGCGTGGACGTGAAGGCGCGCTCGACGGACAAGGGGGCAAGGCTGACCTGGAGCGGCCAATCGGATGGCCAGGCACATTTCGACCATGTTCTGGTTGCGACCGGGCGACCGCCCAATCTCGGCAGCCTGAACCTGTTTGCCGCCGGAATCGCGCTCGAAGAGGATGGCGTGCCGGTCCATGACCGCCAGACCATGCAGTGCGGCGACAGCGCCATCTTCCTGGCCGGTGATGTTGCCAGCGACCTGCCCCTGCTGCACGAAGCGTCCCACGACGGCGCGATTGCAGGGCGCAATGCCGTTGCCTTTCCCGCTTCAGCCGCCGCCGATCGTTTCACTCCGTTCAGCATCACCTTTACCAGTCCGCCGGTGGCCCGGATCGGCCAGTCGGAAGACGAGGGGGTCGTCACCGGCACGGCAGATTTCAGCGACCAGGGCCGTGCGCGCGTCGAAGGCATCAACGAGGGCGTGCTGACCCTGTATGCGGCGGCTCCCGATGGCCGGCTGATCGGCGCCGACCTGTGCACGCCGGCGAGCGAGCATCTGGCGCACATGCTGGCATGGGCCATCCAGCAGCGGCAGACGGCCACTCAGCTGCTGGAAATGCCCTTCTATCACCCGACGATCGAGGAAGGGCTGAAACAGGCCCTGCGGACGATTTGCGCGGCGACGCCGCTCGAATTGCCGCAAGACCAGGACCGGGGTGTTCCGTCCGGCGCATAGGCCGGACCCTGAATGTGAAAATAGGAAACCATCCGGCGGATGGTTTCCTATTGAGAAAAATGGTAGACGCTGAGGGGTTCGAACCCACGACCCGCTGATTAAGAGTCAGCTGCTCTACCAACTGAGCTAAGCGTCCATATGACTGGCTATATAGGGCCGGATTTCGCAAACGCAACATGTTGGTTGCAATAATCATCCAAAAGCGCCACCGCGGCGACCGGGATGGCGTTCGATCGACATCAGGATGCCGACGCAGATCATGATCGTCATCATCGACGAGCCGCCGTGGCTGAGGAAGGGCAGGGGGATGCCGACCACCGGCGCCAGCCCCATCACCATCATCAGGTTGATGGCGACATAGAAGAAGATGGTCACGGTCAGGCCGGCGGCGGCCAGTTTCGAGAATCGGGTCTTGGCCTTCATCGCGACGCGCAGGCCCCAGCGAAACAGCAGGAAAAAGCAGAACAGGACGAGGATGCCGCCCATCAGGCCCCATTCCTCTGCCATGGTCGCAAAGACGAAATCGGTGTGCCCCTCCGGCAGATAGTCGAGATGGCTCTGGGTGCCGTTCATGAAGCCCTTGCCGAACAGGCCGCCGGAGCCGATCGCGATCTTGGACTGGCTGATATGGTAGCCGGAGCCGAGCGGATCATTTTCCGGATTGAGGAAGGTGGTCACGCGTCTTTGCTGATATTCCTCCAGAGTGAAGAAAAATGCAAGCGGGGCAATGACAGCGATCGCGGCGGCACCTCCGATGAACAGCCGCAGCGGCAGTCCGGCCAGAAAGGCGATGGTCAGGGCACCGGCGAAAACCGTGATCGTGGTGCCCAGATCGGGCTGCAGCAATATCAGCCCGCAGGGGACGGCCAGTAGCGCAAAAAGCGGCCAGATCGCGCCCCAGGTCCGGATCTGGCTCGGCGGAAGGAGGTCATAGAATCGGGCGACGGCGAGGATGATCGCGACTTTCATCAGCTCCGATGGCTGGAGGTTGATGAAGCCGAGGTTGAGCCATCGCTGGCTGCCGCCGCCGACGGCGCCGATCAGTTCGACGCCGACCAGCATCAGCACCACGATGCCATAGGCCGGGAAGGCCATCATTTTCCAGAAGGATTCCTTGAACCGGGAGAGCACGATCGCCATGACCACGAAGACCATGAACCGGATCATATGCGGACCCGCCCAGGGGTTCAGACTGCCGCCGGCCGCCGAATAGAGCACGACAAAGCCAAAGCTCGCCAGAACGCACAGAAGCACGATCGTTTTCCAGGGAAGCTGCGCAATCGGCGCGGGAATGAAATCGCTCAATTCCTAGTCTCCGGCGCTGGCTTCGGTGCCGGCCACAGGAGCTTCCGGAGCCGCAGCAGCGGGATTGTCCGCCCCTGCCTTCTGGAGATTCTTTCGGGCGCGATAGGCCGCCATTTTGATATCCATGCGTTCCTGGATATTGCCACCCCATGACTTTTCCAGACCGGTCAGCACATCCATCGCCTTCTCGCGATCATAGAGGAACGTCATGACATCCCGAGCGACCGGATAGGCGGCGCCGGACCCGCCACCATGCTGAATGACCACGGCGGCCGCATAGCGGGGATTGTCGAATGGCGCGAAGCAGATGAACAGGCCATGGTCACGATATTTCCAGGCAACATCTTGGCCACCGCGTCCGAAATTGAGGTTGACCACCTGCGCCGTGCCAGTCTTGCCGGCCAGCTTCACATCTTCAATCGGCAGCCGTGCCCTTCCGGCGGTCCCCGGTCCGTTGACCACGTCGCTCATCGCTTTCTGGACATAGAGCAGATGTTCCGGGTCCAGATTCAAAGTCTCGATCGTCGGCTTTTTCTCGTTCATGAGCAGCCGCGGCATCAGATTCTTTCCGGTCGCAAGTCGGGCCGCCATCACCGCCAGCTGGGTCGGATTGACCAGCATATAGCCCTGGCCGATGGTGGTGTTGACCGTGTCATAGGCCTGCCATTCGCGGTCATATTTCTTTTTCAGCCAGGCCGGATCCGGGACGGTGCCGTAAAACTGGCTAGCGACCGGCAGCGGATATTTCTGCCCCAGCCCGAGACGGTTGGCCATCAGCGCGATCGGATTGATGCCGATCTTCTGGGCAAAATAGTAAAAATAGACGTCGCAGCTCTGATAGATGCCCTTGGCCATGTCGACGCGGCCATGGCCGCCGCGTTTCCAGCAGCGAAAGCGCCGGTTGCCGACCTGGAGCCCGCCATTGCAATTGACGGTTTCATCGGGGTCCAGTCCGGCCTCCAGAAAGGCGAGCGCGACCATCGGCTTTACCGTGGAACCGGGCGGGAACAGGCTTTTGAGCGATTTGTCCAGCAGCGGCACATGATCGTCTTCGCGCAGCATGCCATACTCCGTGACACCGATGCCGTCGGAGAAGCTGTTGGGATCAAAGGACGGCATGGAGGTCATCGTCAGAATGTCACCGGTCAGGCAGTCGAGGACGACCACCGCACCGGATTCGGGACCCAGCCGTCGCGCGGCATATTGCTGGAGGTCGATGTCGAGCGTGAGTTGCAGCGGCTTGCCCGGAACGTCGGGACGGGTGTTGAGCTCCCTGACAATCTTGCCGCGTGCCGTGACCTCGACCCGCTTAGCCCCGGGCTCGCCCTGCAAATGGTCCTCGAAGATTTTCTCCAGACCGTCCTTGCCGATCTTGTAGCCGGGCGTGATCAGTATCGGATCAGGCTTGGCCTTGTAGTCCTCGGCGGATGCAATGCCGACATAGCCGACCAGATGGCCGATCGCCGGGCCGCTCGGATAATTGCGCGAAAATCCCTGCCGCGGCGAAACGCCGGGCAGATCGGGCAGCCTGACGCTGACCGCCGCATATTCTTCCCAGTCGAGCCCCGTCGCGACCTGGACGGGCTGGAAACTGCTTGCTTGCTCCAGTTCCCGGTTGATCCGGTCCAGATCTTCCTGACCGAGCGAAAGCAATTCAGCCAGGGTGGCAACGGTCTTTTTCCGGTCGCGCAGCCGGTCCGGAATGATGTCGACGCGAAAATCGGTCTTATTATTGGCAATCGGCTTGCCATTGCGGTCAATCAGCCAGCCGCGCCGGGGCGGTACCAGGGTAAGGTTGACCCGGTTGCTTTCCGACAAGAGCTTGTAACGTTCGTTCTCGGCGACGGAAATATAAGCCATCCGGCCAGCCAGCAGCACGCCGACGCCGATCTGCAACCCGCCGATCACGGTCGCCCGACGCGTGAAGGTCATCTCCTGCATCGCTCCGCTGATCGTGCCGGGTGATTTCACGAAGCCACCCGCCAGTTGTCGATGGCACCGATCAGCCGGGCGACAAAGGGATAAAGCAGGACCGAAAGCAGTATCTGCGGCAACAGCAAGTCCAGCCGCAACATATTGGATCTGAAATCAACGATTAGCATGCCGCCTATTAGCACAATTATGATCGCTGCGGAGGCGATAAGCCAATCTTGCCAATAGTCGCGGCGAACCGCTTTCCGGTCCAGGGTTTCGAGCAGGATGAAAATGACGGACCAGAGAAATGCGGCGCTGCCGAAGGGCTGCCCGCTAAAAATATCGTCGATAAGGCCCAGGGGAAAACCGGCCCATACCGCCCAGTAGCCCGGTCGGATCAGGCGCCATGCCAATATCACCAGCAGGCCCATCGGGGGCAGGATCGGATAGTCGGTGATGATCGGCAGGGCAGTGATCATCGAACCGATGACGACCGTCAGCGGCGGTATCAGCTTGATCCGCAACTGGGAAGGTTGCCGGCCAATCCTGGATTGACGGGACCGGGCCACTATTGGCCGCTTTCCTGTTCCACGTCCTTCGCGGAATCCTTCTCGATCTGGCGCATGGTTTCAGCCTGGAAAATCGGCTGGACGATGGCGTGGCTGACCTTGGCCGGATTGGCCAGGACCCTTCCGATGGCACCGGTTTCTGTCTTGCGAATGACGACCGCCACGGGAATGCCGGGACTATATAATCCGCCGCTGCCGGAGGTAATCATCAGATCGCCGCCCTTGAATGGATTGGAGCCGATATTGATCGGCTGGATGTCGACCGTGCCATCTCCGCGACCGGTGGCAAAGGCGGGCAGGCTGTCGCTGGCGCGCTGCACCGGTGTGACATTATTGCCGTCCGACACCAGCAATACGCGGGCGGTGGTCGGGCCGGTTTCCAATATGCGACCGACCAGACCTTCCGGCGAGCGCACGGGCTGGCCGGGTTCCAGACCGCTGTTGCTGCCGACGCCCAATGTCGCAATACGGCGGGAGCTGGATGCGGTCGAACTGATCAGCCGAGCCATGGCGATCGAATCGGGCACTTCCTCCTCCAGCTTCAGCAAGCGTTTGAGACGTTCGTTTTCCTGTTTCAGGGCACGGGCTTCCAGGATCTCTATCCGATTCTGCTCCAGCTCCCGTTGCATGGCGGCATTTTTCGATGCGGCGTTGAAATAGGCAGAAATTTCATCGCCGGCGCTGCCGGTGGCTCCGCCGATTTCTGAAATAGACTTGCTGATCGGGGCCACGGTTTCAGCGCCGATCGTGCGCAGCACCGAAAATCCCTGCGGATCTAGGAAGGAGATGAGCAACAGAAGCAGTCCCAGGACCGCTCCCAAAATGCCCAGTAAATAGCTGGCGAATATGCTGTACTGCGCCCGCTTGGAAAATCCTGGACGCCGATTGATTGGCGGCGCCATATCGACTTATCCTTTCGCTTCCAACCGTTGTTTCATCCTGTTCTCTAAATCAGGCAGTGGTCAACACGCCTCGGAACATCGGGTCTTCCATCGCGCGCCCGGTGCCGATGGCAACGCAGGCCAGCGGATCTTCGGCGACCGTGACGGGCAGGCCGGTTTCATCGCTGAGTGCCGCGTCGAGGCCGGAGATCAGTGCACCGCCGCCGGTCAGGACAATGCCCTGATCGACAATATCGGCGGCCAGTTCCGGTGCGGTGTTTTCCAGCGCGATGCGGACGCCCTCGATGATCGTGCCGATCGGCTCGCTGAGCGCTTCGGCAATCTGGCCCTGGTTGATCGAGATTTCCTTTGGTACGCCGTTGACCAGATCACGGCCCTTGATGTGGATGGTGTGACCGACGCCATCGGCAGGCGCCTGGGCGACACCGAAATCCTTCTTGATCCGCTCGGCGGTGGTTTCACCGATCAGCAGATTGTGGTGACGGCGGACATAGGAAACAATCGCTTCATCCATCTTGTCACCACCGGTGCGGACGGAGGTCGTATAGGCCAGTCCGCGCAGCGACAGCACGGCCACTTCGGTGGTGCCGCCGCCGACGTCGACGACCATCGAACCGATCGGTTCGGTGACCGGCATGTCGGCGCCAATGGCAGCGGCCATCGGTTCCTCGATCAGGAATACCTGGCGCGCGCCGGCATTGGATGCGGCATCGCGAATGGCGCGGCGCTCGACCGAGGTCGAGCCGCTGGGCACACAGATCACGATTTCGGGATAGCTGAAAAGCTTGCTCTTGCCGTTCACTTTCTGGATGAAATGCTTGATCATCTGCTCGGCGACATCGATGTCGGCGATCACGCCGTCGCGCAGCGGCCGGATGGCCTCGATGCTGTCCGGTGTCTTGCCCATCATCATCTTCGCGTCATTGCCGACGGCCTTGACCTTCTTCACGCCATTGATGGTCTCGATGGCAACCACCGATGGTTCGTTGAGCACGATGCCCTGGCCACGCAAATATACCACGGTATTCGCCGTGCCGAGGTCGATCGCCAAATCTTGCGAACGGAACTTGAACAGATTTTCAAACATAATTGTGTCCGTAATATCTAATATTTGCAGACCTTGCTGCAACAATTAATCCAAGCGATAAGATGCTGAACGGGTCATGAGGTTAGCCATGGGAATCGCCCAAAAAATCAGGGGTCGCTTGGCAAGGTCGCTTGGGCTAGGAACGGCAATATGTCAATAAGAAGACTTCCAAACAGCCTTATAAATCGGATAGCTGCCGGAGAGGTGGTCGAACGCCCCGCGAGTGCTCTCAAGGAGCTGGTCGAAAATGCGATTGATGCCGGCGCGCGCCAGATCAATATCCGGCTGGAGGAGGGCGGACTCGACCTGGTCCAGGTCTCCGACAATGGCTCGGGGATGAGCCGCGATGACATTGCCCTGGCACTCGAACGCCATGCGACGTCGAAGCTGCCCGACGAGGCGATCGAACTGGTGACGACGATGGGCTTTCGCGGCGAAGCCCTGCCGTCGATCGCCAGCGTGGCCCGGCTGACCATTGAAAGCCGGATGGCGGGGGAAGATGGCTGGTCGCGGGTAATTGATCATGGCGAACTGGTTCAGGAAGGGCCGACGGCGATCCCGCCGGGGACAAAAGTCAAGGTGGAGCAGCTGTTCGCCAAGGTGCCGGCGCGGCGCAAGTTTCTGCGCACCGCGCGCAGCGAATATGCCGCCTGTACCGACATCGTCCGGCGCCTCGCCATGGCGCGGCCCGATATCGGCTTCACGCTGGAGCATCAAGGGCGCAAGGCGATAGCGGTGCAGGCCGGGGAAACCGGACCCGAGCGGGTGGCGGCGCTGACCAGCCGTGATCTGCGCGCCAACAGTGTCGGCGTCGACCTGCAGCGGGAGGAGATTCGCCTGACCGGCGTCGCCGGCCTGCCGACCTATAATCGCGGTGTCGCCGATCACCAGTTCCTGTTTGTCAATGGCCGCCCGGTCAAGGACCGGCTGCTGGTCGGCGCGGTCCGCGGCGCCTATGCCGAGATGCTGGCGCGCGACCGGCATCCGGTGGTCGCGCTGTTCATCGACATGCCGCCCGAACTGGTTGACGTGAACGTCCATCCGGCGAAAACGGAGGTGCGCTTTCGCGAACCGGCGATGATCCGCGGGATGATCGTCAGCGGCCTGCGCAAGGCGCTCGACGAGGGCGGCTTTCGCGCCGTGCAGCGACCCGCCGAATCGGCGCTCGGTCGATGGCAGAGCGAGCCCGTGATGCCCGATCCGCAGTGCAGCATATTCACCGCTCAGGGCAGGGCAGCGGTGCAGCAGCAGCCTTATCCGTCCGCCACGGTCCGCGACGATCGCAGCGTGTTCGCGGGGCTGGATCGCGGCGAGGAACTTGCGCCGCTAATGGGCCGGGCCGAGGAAGCCTCCGGTCCGGTCCCCGACGTTGGCCGCTATCCGCTGGGCATTGCCCGCGGCCAGGTGGCAAAAACCTATATCGTGGCCGAAGCTGAAGACGGCCTGGTGATTGTCGACCAGCACGCGGCGCACGAGCGGCTGGTGCTGGAGCGGATGCGCAAGGCGGTCGACGGCGGCACGGTGGCGTCGCAGGCCTTGCTGATGGCGGAAGTGGTCGAGCTCGATGAAAATGCCTGCGACCGGCTCGAGGCGCGGGTTGCGGAACTGTCGGACTTCGGGCTGGAACTGGAGCGGTTCGGGCCGACCGCGATGCTGGTCCGGGCGACGCCGGCGATGCTCGGCTCGGGCGATGTCCGGGAACTGGTTACCGACCTGGCCGACGAACTAGGCGCCTATGATCAGGCGCTCAGCCTCAAGGAGCGGGTTGACCATGTTGCCTCGACCATGGCCTGTCACGGCTCTGTCCGCGCCGGAAGGGTGCTCAGCGTCGCGGAAATGAACGCCCTCTTGCGCGAGATGGAAGTCACGCCGCACAGCGGCCAGTGCAACCATGGTCGCCCGACCTGGGTGAAACTGGCGCTGGACGACGTCGAAAAGCTGTTTGGCCGCAAGTGATTCGGGAGTTTTCCAGGAGCCGGATGTGATCAGGATCATTGTCCGTCTGGCTGAGGGGACTAGGTGCGGATGAAATTGGAGTTTGCCATGAGATGTCGCCAAGCGGCCACTATATTTTCTGCGCTGATGCTGGTGAGCAGCGTTGCTGCCGCCGCGCCCCCTGATGCTCGGGAACCCCGCCAGGCCGAGGGCGACCTGACCGGCTATTGGCAACAGGCGGACGGGACCGTTGTTCGTTTCACCCAGGACGGCTCCAGCCTGATTTCCCGATATGACAAGCGGTCGGCTGGCGAGGAAGCGAATGATATCGATTTTACCGCCACCGTACACGGCAATCTGGTCTATGGCGCGCATCGCGGTCCCTTTTCCCGCGCGATGCAGGAAAAATGTGCGACCCAGATATGGGTCGGCATGGGGCTGACCCTGAGCGATGACGGCAATAAATTGGAGGGGTTCCGGGGCGACCGGGTCATCGATCCGCAAAATTGCAGTGCCCGGAACAGCGCCCCCGCCAGCCTTGTCTATGAACGGGTTTCCGCTCGCGATCCCGAACAGTAAGCGCGCCTTTTATCCGAAGATCAGGGAGCGAGCATCGACTCGAACGGAGCGAGGCTGCCATCGCCGGCTTCGGGTGTGACGCCGGCCAGCCGGGCGACCAGCGAATAGAGGCTCACATTGTCGAATAGCGGCCGCTGGCCGCCTGCGGTGATCGCCGGGCCGCTGGCCAGAAAAAAGGCCGTCATGTCGGGATGGCGATGGTCATAGCCATGGCCGCCGCCGATCCCGGTCATCCATTCCGGGACATCCTGCAACGCCATCCAGCCGGTTTCCGGCAAGCAGAAGATCGACGGAACCCGCGGATTGGTGCCATAGCCAAAATGCGGGGGGATAGACGCGCGGTCCCAGCATTGCATATGCTCGTGCGGGCGAAGAAAAGCCGCGCGCACCGATTCCCGATTGCTTTCCAGCGGCTCGATTCCGAGATAATTGCCGTCCTCGACCAGGCGGTACTGGTCGCGCGACAGTATCCGGTCGAGATATATGATCCGTTCCGGCGCGGTCTCGGTCATGCCGTGATCGGAAGCGATCACGAAATTGACCGGCTGTCCCAGGCTGCCCAGCTGCTGTTTCAGCCGTCCGATTTCGCTATCCACCTCACTGATCGCAGCGTGCAGTTTTTCGCCCGGCGCAGGACCGAAATAATGACCCGCCGTATCCACGGTATCGAAATAGAGCGTCACCAGCCTGGGGCGGATCTCGGCGGGCCGCCGCATCCAGTCGACAATCGCGTTGATTCGGCGATCATTGGACAGTTTCTGGTTGAACGGCCACCAGTCCGACGGACGGATGCCATTGAAATCGACTTCTGATCCGGGCCAGAACATCGTTGCGGAGCGGATGCCCTGTTTCTCGGCGGTGATCCAGATTGGCTCCGCCTGGTTCCACCAGAAGGGGTCCTGGGTGGCCATCTTGAAAATCTCGCCGGGTCGCGCGGCGTCTTCCATCTTGTTGCCGACAATGCCGTGGTGATCGGGAGTCTTGCCGGTGACCAAAGTCCAGTGGTTGGGAAAGGCCTTGCTCGGGAAGGACGGGCGCATCGGGCCGTGTATGCCGGACGCCGCGAGCGCGCTCAGATGCGGCGTGATCCCGCGTTCGAGATAGTCGGGCCGGAAGCCGTCGATCGAGATCAGGATCGTGACCGGATCGCGTGCTTCGGCCTTTTCGCCAGCCGAATAATCCTGTTCGGGTGTGGTTGCAGCAAGGACAGGTGCGCCGGCAGCCAATATGCCCGCGAGCAGCAGCGAAAAAATGGAACGAATCATACATATTCTCCCGGGCCTCACCGCCTAGCGGGATATTGTGACAATTCAGACATTGAACTTGAAATTGAAGATATCGCCATCCTTGGCGACATATTCCTTGCCCTCCTGCCGCAATTTTCCGGCATCGCGAGCGGCGCTTTCACCGCCCAGAGCGACATAATCGTCAAAGGCGATAGTCTCGGCGCGAATGAAGCCGCGCTCGAAGTCGCTGTGGATCTCGCCGGCCGCCTCGGGGGCTTTGGCACCTTTGTGCACGGTCCAGGCCCGCGCTTCCTTGGGGCCGACGGTGAAGAAGGTCTGCAGCTCGAGCAGCTGGTAGCCGGCCCGAATGACCCGGGCGAGGCCCGATTCTTCCAATCCCAGTTCGGCGAGAAATTCGGCCCGGTCGTCCGGTTCCATCTCGACCAGTTCGGATTCGATCGCGGCAGAGACGATCACCGCTTCCGCGCCCTCGGCCCTGGCCTTTTCGAAGACCGCTTCGCTCAGCGCATTGCCCTTGGCGGCATCCGCTTCGCTGACATTGCAGACATAGAGCACCGGCTTGGCGGTCAGCAGCTGCGACTGGTCGAATATCCGCTGTTCTTCCTCGTCATTGGGAACGGTCAGCCGCGCGGGCTTGCCCTCGCGCAGCAATTCCAGCGCCTGGCCGAGAACGCTGGCTGCGATCTTCGCTTCCTTGTCGCCGCTGGTCGCCTTTTTCTGGAAGGCGGGGACGCGTTTTTCCAGGCTTTCCAGATCGGAGAGCAGCAGTTCGGTCTCCACCACTTCGGCGTCGGAAATCGGGTCGATCTTGTTGGCGACATGCTGGATATCGTCATCCTCGAAGCAGCGCAGCACATGAACAATGGCATCAACCTCTCGGATATTGCCGAGAAACTGGTTGCCGAGGCCTTCGCCCTTGGAGGCGCCCTTGACCAGTCCGGCGATGTCGACAAAGGCCAGCTGGGTTTCGATGATCTTGGCGCTGTTGGCGATCTTGGCGATCTGCTGCAGCCGCGGATCGGGCACCGCGACCTGGCCGACATTGGGCTCGATCGTGCAGAACGGATAGTTCGCCGCCTGCGCCGCCTGCGTCTCGGTCAGTGCATTGAACAAAGTTGATTTTCCGACGTTAGGAAGCCCAACGATACCGCATTTGAAACCCATGTAAAAACTCCGTCATGCTGAACTGGACCCGGCATCCCGTGCCAATTCGCTCAAAAAATTGCGCATATACGCTCTGGACCCTGAATCAAGTTCAGGGTGACGATTTTATTTGAAACTTCGACTATTCCTGCATCCGCATCGCATATTCGCTCATGAACCGCGCATCATCGCCCTTGGCCAGCCAGTCGGCTTCCGAGGCAATCACGCCCAGCATGTCCGCCAGATCCTCGATCTCTGCCTTGGCATAATTGCCCAGCACATGGCCGGTGACCCGCGCCTTGTGGCCGGGATGGCCGATGCCGATCCGTACCCGGCGGAAGTCGGGTCCGATATGGGCGATCATCGAACGGATGCCATTGTGGCCGGCCGCGCCGCCGCCGCGCTTGACCTTGACCCGGAATGGCTCGAGATCGAGCTCGTCGTAGAAGACGGTGACGTCCTCGGGCTGCAGCTTGTAGAAATCCATCGCTGCGCGGACGCTGCCGCCGCTCTCGTTCATGAAGGTCGCCGGTTTCAGCAGAACCAGCTTTTCGCCGCCGAGCCGCGCTTCCATCGTCCAGCCCCTGAATTTCTGTTTCGGCGGCGGAAAGTCATGCACCTGTTCCAGCGTGTCGATCACCATGAAGCCGACATTGTGCCGGTGCATCGCATATTGCGCGCCCGGATTGCCGAGGCCGACCCATAGTTGCATGTTCTAACGCTCTTCCCGCTCGTCCGGAGCTTTCTGACAGAAAAAAACCGTCCATGCTCTGATAGACCAGCATGGACGGTTCTTGTTATATTGTTTGATCGATGAACGTCTAGCTGTCTTCGCCCTCGACCGTATCGGCATCCTGCTCGGTGACTTCGGTTTCACCCTCTTC
>Ga0209346_1000286_pt1 | contig 56218 bp, 46 predicted proteins | sample AutmiccommunBRH9_FD_187381 | JGI IMG/M metagenome (GOLD analysis project Ga0209346, IMG submission 187381) | Deep subsurface microbial communities from Mt. Terri, Switzerland - Autotrophic microbial communities BRH/9 (SPAdes) (version 2) | ecosystem: Environmental > Aquatic > Deep subsurface >...
TCTTGACTATGTTGTATTGCTCGACGGACTGCCGCTGTCGTGCGGGCGCTCCCGTGCAGAATCTGTCCCATAGCGCGTCCTTCCATTGATGGCTGAATATTACACCATCAAATGCCGGGACTAAACACCTAGGCACTGCTGGTCTGACAGGTTCAGCCGCGCAAATCGGGCGGGGTCGCTTCGGCGCGGATCAGCGCGATGGCATCGGCAAGGCTCATCACCCGCTGATGCTCTGCGCCCAGCGTGCGGATGGCGACGGTGCCTTCGTCGGCCTCACGTTTACCCACCACCAACAGGTGCGGAACTTTGGCGAGGCTGTGTTCGCGCACCTTGTAGTTGATCTTTTCATTGCGCAGGTCGGTTTCGACCCGCAGGCCCGCCGCCTGCAACTGCGCTGAAACCTCGCGGGCGTAGTCATCGGCTTCGGACACGATGGTCGCCACCACCGCCTGCACCGGAGCGAGCCACACTGGCATCCGCCCGGCAAAATGTTCGATCAGGATGCCGATGAAGCGCTCATACGAACCGAAGATCGCGCGGTGCAGCATCACCGGGCGATGCTTGTCGCCATCCTCACCGATGTAATGCGCATCCAATCGTTCGGGCAGCACCCGGTCGGACTGGATCGTGCCGACCTGCCAGGTGCGCCCGATCGCGTCGGTCAGATGCCATTCGAGCTTGGGCGCATAGAACGCGCCTTCGCCGGGGAGTTCTTCCCATTCGAGGCCGTTCGCCGTCAATGCATCGCGCAGCTCCTGTTCGGCCTTGTCCCAATCGGCGTCCGATCCGAACCGCTGTTCGGGGCGCAGCGCCAGCTTGATGTCATAGGTGAAGCCGAAATCGGCATAGACGCTATCGGCCAGCGCGATGAAATCCTGCACTTCGGCCACGACCTGGCCTTCGGTGCAGAAGATATGCGCATCGTCCTGCGTGAACTGGCGCACCCGCATCAGCCCGTGCAGCGCGCCGTGGGGTTCGTTGCGGTGGCAGCAGCCCATCTCGCCCAGCCGGACCGGCAGGTCGCGATAGGAAGTGATGCCTTGCTTGAATACCAGCACATGCGCCGGGCAGTTCATCGGTTTCAGCGCCATCCACTGCGCTTCGCCCGAAATCACCGGGCCTTCATCATCCACGTTCGGCACTTCATCGGGGATCACGAACATGTTTTCGCGATACTTGCCCCAGTGGCCCGATTGCTCCCATTGGCGCGCGTCCATCACCTGCGGGGTTTTGATCTCGCGGTAGCCCGCGCCGTCCATCTTGCGGCGCATATAGGATTCCAGCTCGCGCCAGATGCGATAGCCCTTGGGGTGCCAGAACACAGAACCGTGCGCTTCTTCAGCCAAGTGGAACAGGTCCATCTCGCGCCCCAGCTTGCGGTGATCGCGCTTGGCGGCTTCCTCCAGCCGGGTGAGGTGGGCTTGCAGCTGCTTCTTGTTGAGCCAGCCGGTGCCGTAGATGCGGGTCAGCTGCGCATTGTTCTGATCGCCGCGCCAATAGGCTCCGGCGACACGCATCAGCTTGAAGGCATCGGGATCGAGTTTCCCGGTCGACGGCAGGTGCGGGCCGCGGCACATGTCGAGCCAGGAGCCTTTTTCGTTTGGGGCCCCCGACCAATAGACGGTGAGTTCCTCGTTTTCGGGAAGTTCGCGCGCCCATTCGGCCTTGAAGCTTTCGCCATCGGCGGCCCATTTGGCGATGAGCTGTTCGCGGCTCCACACTTCGCGGTGCAGCGGCTTGTCGGCGCGGATGATCGCGCGCATCGCATCCTCGATCGCGGGTAGATCATCCATGCTGAACGGCTCGCGGCCCTCGGGCGCTTTCACGTCGTAATAGAACCCGTCGTCGGTCGCGGGGCCGAAGGTGATCTGCGTGCCGGGGAACAATGCCTGCACCGCTTCGGCCAGCACGTGGGCGTAATCGTGGCGCGCGAGTTCGAGCGCGTCGGCTTCATCGCGGGCTGTCACCAGCGCAAGCTCAGCATCGCCTTCAAACGGGCGGGTCAGGTCGCGCAGTTCCCCGTTGACACGCGCGGCAATCGCCGCCTTGGCAAGGCCGGGGCCAATCGCGGCGGCAATGTCCGCCGGGGTCGATCCGGGGGCCACTTCGCGCACCGATCCATCGGGCAGGCTGATCTTGAGCAGTTCGGTCATGTTTATGCGTCCGTCTCGTTTGGCCGCGCCCTGCCACAAGCAGGCGCGCACCGGAAGAGCGGTGTTGAACAAATCACGGTTGGAGGCAGAACACCGCGCCGCCCCGAACCGGGCGGCGGGCCGCGTGCTTAACGCACAGCCCCCCGCCCCGGGATAGTCCGGGTGGTGGTGGTTGTGAGCGTGGTCAGCGGGCGTTGCATGGAACATCGCATAGCAAGCAACCCTTGCCGTGTCATTACCGGCACACAACGGAAAACGGCACGGCGTTGCATAGCACGCTTTCCTAAATGCAAAGTGTGCTTGACATACGTTATCCGATCTGCAAAGGAAGCTTTACATACTGATAAGGAGAATTGACATGAACCCATATTACAAGGCGTTGGCGTTGGGGGCGATCATGATCGCGGTTGCCCTGTTGGCGGTGTTCGACATCATCCCCGAACAGGTTGCACAATACGCGCCGCTTGCGGTCGTGCCGTTCGTGGTTCGCGGCAACAGGGCATGCCGCCCATGGCTTGGGGCGCGCCGGGCATGATCATTCGCACCCCAGCGGCGCGGCGCTATATCCGCATCCATCTGGCCTTGTCGGTGATTTATATCGCGCTGGTTTTTCTGGCTTCGTGGTTCATTCCCGATGATACGCCACCCACGCCGGGGGTAATCGCATTTGCGTTGCTGCCGGGAATGGTCGTGCTCGGCTGGATCTGGAACATGGGCCGCCTGCTGGTGACCATGGAGGATGAATATCTGCGGATGCTCGAGGTGCGCAAAATGTTGTGGGCCACGGCGATCACGCTGTCGATCTGCGGCGGCTGGGGCCTGGTGGAATTGTTCGCAGCGATCCCGCGCCTGCCGGTATTCTTCGTATTCCCGATCTGGTGCCTCGGCCTTGCGGTGGGCCAGTTGATCAACAAGCTGACCCTGGGCGACGGGGGCACCTGCGCATGAATAACCGCCTCAAAGTCCTCCGCGCCGAACGCGACTGGAGTCAGCAGGATCTGGCCGAGCGGCTGGGTGTCAGCCGCCAGAGCGTGAATGCGATCGAAACAGGACGCTACGATCCCTCGTTGCCGCTCGCGTTCACCATTTCCGAACTGTTCGGCCTGCCGATTGAGGCGATCTTCATCAGGGATGGTGACCGCGAATGACTATCGACCGTCGCAGCGGCGCACCGGAACGCCGATGCTGAAGGTTGCAACGATTGCAGGCAGCGCGCACTTCATCATGCTCGATCAGCCCGCTGCATTCCAAGCCGCGCTGCGGGCAGGGCTGGGACAGTCTGACTAAACCGCGCGGATTTGCCGATTCCACCAGCCGCGCATTATTGCAAACCTGACACGCGCAGCTATCACCTTATGTCGGACGGTGGCGACGGGCGATGGGGGAACAGGTGCAACAGCAAGACATTGCGATCATGCGGATGTCCGAATTCCCCCGCGCCGAGGCGAGCCAGTGGCTTAAAGCCTATGCGGATCAGGTTTATTTTGCGGCCTTCCCTGAACCCGACCTGCGTGAAAATCCGCCGGACTGGGTGCAATATTTCGACGGCACGATTCCCAGTCCAGCGCCGTGGACCGAGGTGATTCTGCTGGTCCAAGGCGAGTCCGTGCTGGGCGGAGTCACGATCGAATATTACCGGCAGGCGGGGGCTGGCCTGCTGACCTATATCGCGATCGATCCCCAGCATCGCGGGCGGACGCTGACGCCCGGCGGCAAAAAACTGTCGCACATACTTGTCGAGGAAGCGCGCACTGCGTTGGCCAATCGGGGCGGATCCGGCACTTTGATGTTTGCCGAAACCGAACGGTTCGAAGACGCGCATGATGAAGAGGAGCGCACAGCCACGCTGGTGCGGCAACGCCAACTGACCAGATTGGGCGCGCGCGAAATCGGCTTCGAATACGTCATGCCGCCGCTGCGTGCTGATGCTGCGCCGCGCCGCTTGCATCTGCTGCTGCTTGATCCGCCAAGCCCGGGTCAACTGCCGATGGTTCGCGGGGCGCTGGTGCTCGCACTGCTTGATGAACTGGCCCGATCACTCGGTACGGAACTGTCCGCGCACCCCGATACTGCGCAGATGGAGAAGACGCTGCGCGCGGATATCAGCCTTCCGGTCAGCACCCTGCGCGCCGTGCATTATGACGAACTGTTCCGCGAAACTGCAGTGTTTGGCGATGTCGCCGCAGCCTCGTTCAGTTTTGCATTCGAACTGCGCTATCAACACGTCAACGACTGCCCGGTGAAGGGTTCTGCGCTGTTGGTCAGCCGCATTGCCGAAGACCTCCACCATGATTCGCTAGTGCATGATGCATTGGTCGAGCCGACGCGTTCATTTCTGGATGATGTCACAACCGGCCCGCCGGGGCACAATGGGCGACCGCTGCTGTTCCTTGCCTCGCCGCGTCCGTTTGATGACCCCTCGCGCCGCGTCAGGATGATCCGGCCGCAGCGCTGGCTATACAAGGCCGAAGACAACTGCCGCGAATTGCAAAGCGCCACTCCGCCGATCGATCTCGTGCTGCAAGACAGTTTCTGCGCGTTCGAAAGCGGAAAGCTGTTTTACGTCATGACGCTGGTGCTCGATCCGGACAGTGGCCAGGCGATCGATGAATATGCCATCATCCAGCTGCAAAATCTGGCGATGAAACCCGATGACGACGAACAGGTGCGCCAGCATGGCGACATCGCGTTTGCATGGCGGCCCGATGGCACCCCACAGACCGAGCCTCCGCACGATTTGTGGGAATTGGCCGAGCAGCGGTTGCAATGGCTGGAACGAGGCCGCGAGGTCGAACGGCCCCGCGCAGTCAAGGACATCATCGCGCGGTTCGAGATCCAGCCCAAAGATTCGACCCGCGCGCCGATCCTGCCGGGCGACCTGAAGAACCTGTGTGTTTCGGTCGAGAACGAAGCGATCATCTCGGCCGCAGAGGCTGCCAATGCGATGTTCGGGCACGACGGGAAGGGTAATGGCGATCTGTCGATGCTTGAAGATGACAGTTATGCCGCACCGTTTGCGACGATCCCCGCACAGCCCTTGCCGCATCACGATCCCGCAAACCGGATTGACCGATCGATGCTGGCTTTGGCCGGGTTAGCCACAGGGGTTCCGGATTTTCCGTGGCAGGACACATCGGAAGTTCACGATTCGACCCGCCCGGCTGCGGTTAGCGTGGATGCCGTGATGTATGTGCACCCGCGTTTCACCCTTGAGGTGGCACGCGAATGGCGTTCGTTCCAGCACTCGCTATCGACGTTGGGGAACTGCCCATACCTGCTGTTGATGTGGCTTGCCTCGTTGCATGACGAGTTGATTATTGAAACCATCGAACAGGGGATCAATGAAATGGTGTATGGCCCGGTTGCCTCCGGGCCGAAATACCGCATCATGGCGATGGCCGATGTCGATTTGATCCGCCGCCAGTCACGCCGGATGCTTGGAAGCAGCGGCAATCAGTTGCTGGAACGCAACCTCCAGCGCAGGCTTGACCTGTTTCGATTTTCCGCGATTCACCGGTCGGGCAAGATCTTTCGCTACCCCAAGGAAAAGGGCGCGTTGGAAAAACTGCTGGAAGAAAAGGGCATAACCCAGCGATTCGACCGGGCCGAAAAGCTGATCGACCGGATCGAGGGGTTGGTAGAGGATGTCGCCACCGTGAAAAGCGCCTTCGCCGAGCGCCGAACCAATCTGGTGCTCAGCACAATCGCGATTTTCAGTGTGATCGGCATTTCGAGCAGCCTTGCCGAAACGTATGTAGATCTGGGGTACAGACCGCTTTTCATCGGATTGGTCACGATATTCATTATCGTGGCGGTGTTGCTTTACCTGTTCTGGTCCGATCTGCGCCAATCCCGCCGGGATTGATGCAGGCGGACTAAACCTCCAAGGTTCCGCTGCCCGCCTCGGTCACGATCCGTTTCGTCCCTGCCAGCCGGGTTGATCGCTGCTTCACCCCGCCGGTAAAGCGATATTCGGTCACGGCGCGGGTGGGGGTGAGGTCGATCACCATGTAACCGCGCTGCGATGTGTCGGCCCATTTGAGCTGCTCGTTTTCCGCCACCAGCGCGCCCGCCAGCGTTTCGGGCGCGATGGACGAAAGGTAGCTTTCAAACCCCGGCGAACTGACCGCACATACGCCCAGCTCCACCCCGACCTTTGCGCCTTCGTGGCCGAGTTCAAACGCCCAGCCATTGTGGGTGTCACCCGCCAGCACCAACAGGTTGGCGTTGGCATTCAGCGCGGCCTTGAACAGTCGTTCGCGCGCGGCGGGGTAGCCATCCCATGCGTCCATATTGGCGGGCAGGCCGACCTGGCTTGCCGCCGCTGCCGCAGCAAGCCGCTGGCGGATATAGTCGGGCAGGCTATCACCCAGCTGGCTGGCCAGGCCGACCGGCGTGCGCAGATTGCCGATCAGCACCTGCTGCACCAGCACTTGCCACGCCGTGCCGCCCGCAGTGGAGGCGGCGAGGCCCTGCGCCAGCCATTGTTCCTGCGCCGGCCCCAGCAATTGGCGCGCAGGATCGGCCCATTCGCCATCCTTGAATTTTGTGAGCGCCTGCAATGCGCTCTGCGGGTCTTTCGACCCGGCCAGCACTTTGCCCAGATCAAGCTGTTCGTCGCGCCCTTCGATCCGGGTTTCGAGCCGGAACAAGGTCGCCAGATCGCCCACTTGATAGGCGGCATAGGGTTCATCCGACACCGGCATCCATTCACGGTACGCCTGCTTGGCTGCCGCCATGCGCACCGTCCATTCGCCCTCGGTGTCCGGCTGATGGTTTTCCGCGCCGTCTTTCCAACTGTCATTGGCGGTTTCGTGATCATCCCACACCGCGATCATCGGCAGCACCTGATGCAGTCGCTGGCAATCGGGATCGGCGCGGTAGGTGGCATAGCGCAGGCGGTAATCGGTCAGGCTGATGATCTCGGTTGCCGGGGCCAGCACCCGCGATGGTTCGGCCTGATTGGGATCAGGATAGGTGCCCGCGCCATATTCGTAGATATAATCGCCCAGATGCACCGCAAGATCGGCATCATTGGCCTCAGCCGCGTGGCCATAGGCGTTGAACCAGCCAAATCCGTAGTTCGAGCAGGAAAACACCGCGAGCTTGAACTTTGCGGTCGGCCCTTGCGGCAAGGTGCGGGTGCGGCCCACAGGAGAGGTCGCACCGCCCGGTGCGATGAAGCGGTAAAAATACCAGCGATCAGGCTGAAGGCCCGTGGCGATCCCCTTGGCGCACCAATCGCGGCTGGGCGAAGCGGCGACTTCGCCTTCGACAAGGGTGCGGGTGAAATCTTCGGTTTCGCTGACCTGCCAGGTCAGCGTTGTCTCCGCCTCGCTTACGAACCGCGTCCACAACAGCACGCTGTTCGCCGATGGCTCGCCGCTCGCCACCGAATGGGTGAAGCCGCTGCCAAATGTGCGCGCCGCCAGCGGAGTCGCGGCCAAGGCGGCAGACGCCCCGGCGAGGGTGAACAGATTGCGGCGGGTCAGCGCCGTTTGGGAAGGGGCGGGTTGGCCCGCCAGTGTGGTGATGTTCATGGCGGCGTGCGTAACCCTCTCTCTTGTCATTGCGATGACAATGGTTGCCTTTTTGCTGCCGTGCAAGGCATGGAGCGTGCATGAGCGCAATCATGCATCACACGCTATATGATGGCCGCCGGATTGCCTTTCGCCTGACGCAGGGAACCGGCCCGGCGCTGGTGTTCCTGCCCGGCTATATGTCCGACATGGCGGGCAGCAAGGCGGCGGCGCTGTTGGCCGAAGCTGAGGCGCAGAGGCGCGCCTGCCTGCTGATGGATTATTCGGGCTGCGGAGCGAGTGATGGCGATTTTGCAGATGGCACGCTCAGCCGTTGGCGCGATGAAGTGCTGGCGCTGATCGCCAGCTATGTCGCCGGGCCGGTGGTGCTGGCGGGATCGTCGATGGGCGGGTGGCTGATGCTGCTGGTGGCCGCGCGGCTGAAGGATCGCGTGGCCGGGATGATCGGGATCGCGCCTGCGCCCGATTTTACCCGCTGGGGCTATTCTGAGGCGCAGCGTGCGCAATTGACGGCGGGAGAGACGATTTACGAACCCAACCCCTATGGCCCTGAACCGACCCCGACCCATGCAAAGTTCTTTGCCGATGCCGAATGCCATCTGCGGTTGGAGAGAGACGTCAACCTCACCTGCCCGGTGCGGCTGATCCATGGTCAGCGCGATGCGGATGTGCCGTGGGATATCAGCCTGCGCCTTGCCGCGACCTTACGTTCGGATGATATACAGGTAACACTGATAAAGGACGGCGATCACCGCCTGTCGCGGCCCAGCGACATTGCTCTTATCAAGGCCATTGTGGCCCAGTTTTACGGATAGTCAGTCATTGTCTTTGCTCCTTGCCCTGCTGCTTCAGGTTGGCCCCAATCCGCTTGCGGGCGGGATGCAGGGGGATGATCTGGTGCGTGATCGCCCACCGCGCGATTCTGCCGTGAAAGGCGAATTGAACGCCAGCAGCGCATGGCACGCATCCTGCCTCGATCAACTCGCGGTTGATCCGGCGCGCGCGCACAGCATCGCGCAGATCCGCCGCAGCGAAACCACCGGGGTTGATCGGGTGCTGGCCAATCACTGCCTTGGCACCGCCGCAAGCGAGTTGGGATTGTGGGATGATGCCCGCGCCGCCTTTATCGCCGCGCGTGAAGAAACGCCGCCGGACGAAGCGGGCACCCGCGCGCGGTTTGCGGCGCTGGCGGGCAACGCCGCGCTGGCGGGCGGGGATGCGGCAGGCGCGCTTGATCTGCTGACACTGGCGCAGACGGACGCACAGGCGGCGGGCGCGGCTGTGCTTGAAGCATTGGCCGCGATCGATGGCGCGCGCGCGTTGGTGACGCTGGGGCGCGGCGATGATGCACTGACCGCGCTGGAGTCCGCCACCACGCGTGCCCCCGAACGCAGCGAGGGCTGGCTGCTGAAAGCCACCTTGCTGCGGCGGCTTGATCGGCTGGATGAAGCGCAAGCCGCGATTGAACGCGCAGCACTGCTTACCCCCGAAAATCCTGAAATCGGGCTGGAGGCCGGAGTGATCGCGGTGCTTTCCGGGCGTGACGATGCGGCGCGGCAAAGCTGGCAATCGGTGATCGATCTTGCGCCGCAAAGCCCGTTTGCCGCCACCGCGCAGGGCTATCTTGCGCAGTTACCTGCGCCATCGGACACAGCATCCGTCACGTCGCCAGAGGAGGGGCCGCAGCCATGACCCGGTTTTCCGTGCTCGATCTGGTGCCGGTGCGCGAAGGCGGCACTGTATCGCAAGCCTTCGCCGCCGCCACCAACCTCGCCCGCGCCGCCGAAGCGTTGGGGTGCGACAGGTTCTGGGTGGCTGAACACCATGCGATGGAAGGGATCGCGGGCGGCGCGACGTCGGTGGTGCTCGCCCATATCGGCAACGCCACCAGCCGCATCCGGATCGGATCGGGCGGGATCATGCTGCCCAATCACACCCCGTTTCAGATTGCCGAACAATTCGGCACGTTGGACGCGCTGTTTCCGGGGCGGATTGATCTGGGGCTGGGCCGTGCGCCGGGCGCCGGGCCGGAATTGCAGCGCGCTTTGCGCAAGAACCTGCATCAGGCGTCAGAATATTTTCCGCAGGACGTGGTCGAACTGCGCGCGCTGCTGACCGGCGATATCGACTTGCCGATCACCGCGACGCCGGGGTTGGGTGCCAAGGTTGAGCTGTGGATGCTGGGATCAAGCCTGTTCGGCGCGCAACTCGCCGCGAAACTGGGCCTGCCTTACGCGTTCGCTGCGCATTTCGCGCCCGATCATCTGGATGGGGCGCTGGCGCTCTATCGCCGCGATTTCCAGCCTTCCGCCGCGCTCGATCGCCCGCATGTGATGGTGGCGATGAATGTGTTTGCCGCTGAAACCGAAGGCGAGGCGCGCCTGCTCGCATCCAGCCAGCAGCAAAGCTTTGTGCGGCTGCGCAGTGGCAACCCCGGCAAGCTGCCCCCGCCGGTGGCCGATTTCACCAGCACGCTGCCCGCCCCCGCACAGGCGATGCTCGCGCATATCGGGCAAGCGGCGGCGGTGGGCACGCGCTCGCAGGTGCGCGACGGGATCGCCGCTTTCATCCAGCGTACTGGCGCGGACGAGATCATGCTGTGCGGTGCGACCTATGATCCGGACGCGCGCATCCGCTCGCTCGAATTGACGCTGGATGCCTGCAAAACCATGGCGGCGGTGTAAAACACGCAATCAACGCGCTTGCGCCGGATGGGGGTAAGCGCGTATCGCCAGCAACACGATTAAAACAATCCGGCACAATATAATTACAGACAATTGATGCTGGATCGCAGGACGCCGGGAGCCAATGATGGGGCTGAAAACCACCACCGAAGCGACGCCCAAATCTAACGAGCGCGCGCTGATCAATGCCCTTAGCCTTCATCTGGAAGCATCGCTGCTGCCTGGCGACAGGCCCGTAGACAAGCCTGCGCTTGAGGCAGCGGCAGGGTATCTGCTGGCCGCGGCGCGCAATCGCGCTCCGGGACAGCCGCTGGTGCAGATCGAATCCACAAGCGGCGAACGGCGCCATCTGCGGATCGCGATTATCAATGAAGATATGCCGTTTCTGGTCGATTCAGTAGCGGCGACGATTGCCGCGCAAAGCCTTGGTATCGATCTGTTGCTGCACCCGGTCATCGTGGTGGAACGCGATGCGGCAGGTGCGATCACCGCGTTGGGCAAGCCCGGCGAAAAGCCCGTGTCCGGCAAGCGCGAATCGCTGATTTATTGCGAAACCCCGCGCGTCGATGCCCGCCAGCGGCGCGAGCTGCTCGAAGCCTTGCAGGCCACGCTTGGCGATGTGCACGCGGCGGTCAATGATTGGCCCGTGATGCAGGCCGCGATGGCGGCGGATCGCGAACAGGTTGACGCTGTTGATGCCGAAGCGGGCGCGTTGCTCGGCTGGCTCAATGGCGGGATGCTGACGCAGCTCGGCCACCTTACCCGCCACCGCGATGGCAGCGAAACCGCCGTGCTTGGCATTTGCACCGGTTCGGCGCGGGAATTGTTGGCCGAAGTATCGCTTGAGCGTGCCTTCGAATGGTTTGACCATCCCGATGCAGCGGGCAAGCCGCGCGCGCTGCTGGCGATCAAGTCCAACGTGCAATCACGCGTGCACCGCGCCAGCCCGCTTGACCTGTTCATCGTGCCGCAGCGCGAGCAGGGCAAAGTCACCGCGCTATCCATCCATGCGGGCCTGTGGACGAGCGCGGCGCTGGCTGCGCGACCGGGCGAAGTTCCGGTGCTGCGCGATGTGCTGGGCCGGTTGACTGCGACGCTCGGCTATGATCCGGCGGGGCATAATGGCAAAGCGTTGGTGCACGCCTTCACCTCGCTTCCCAATGATCTGCTGACCGCGTTCGATCCGGCCAAGGTGGTCAATCTGGTTACGGCCAAGATGGCGCTGCTTGACCGCCCGCGCCCGCGACTGGTGATGGTTCGCGCGACGCTTGAACGCCATGTGTTTGCGTTTGTGTGGTTGCCGCGCGATCAGCTTTCCACCGATGTGCGCTTGCAGATTCAGGCGATGTTGCTGGCCACCCCCGGCGCAGCGCTGCTCGACTGGAGCCTTGAGGTTGAAAGCGGCTCGCTGGCGCTGCTGCGGTTTCTGATCGATGTGCGCGGATGCGATGATCTGCCCGATGACGCCGCGGTTGAGGCGCTGCTGGTGGATCTGCTGCGTGGCTGGAACGAGGCGGTGGCGACCCATCTGGCCACCCACGAAGAGGAAGGCCGCGCTGCTGCGCTGGCTGGTCGATATGCCCCGGCGTTCCCCACGGGATATCGCCTGTCCTACGGCGCTGCAGAGGCTGCGCGCGATATTGCCAAGCTGCGCACGCTGGCCTTGGCCGAGAGCGAAGCCAATCCCGCCGACCGCGCGGTGCGTCTCTACCGCCTGGGCGAGGACGGGCCGGATACGCTGCGGCTTAAGGTCTATGTTCTCAAAGGCGCGCTGGCATTGTCCGATGCGGTTCCCGCGCTGGAGAATTTCGGCTTCCGGGTCGCCGCCGAAGTGCCGACCTTCCTGACCGATCCGGCTTTGGGATCGATCCATGATTTCATCCTGACCGTGCCCGCCGGGCTTGAGGCAGGTGCGTTGCTCGAACGCTCTGTATTGATCGAAGACGCACTGGCCGATGTGCTGAACGGCCTGGCCGAAGATGATCCGTTCAACCGGCTGGTGGCGGCGACCGGGCTGGCCCCGCGCGGCGCGAACTGGCTGCGTGCGGTCTATCGCTATCTGCGCCAGACCGGGGTGAGTTATACGATCTACACCGTGGTCGATGCGCTGGTCGGTGCGCCGCAGGTGACGCGCGCGATGGCGGCGCTGTTCACTGCGCGCCACGATCCGGCCTTTGCCGGTGGGTGCGGCGAAGCGATTGCGGCTGCGCAAACCGCATTCACGCGCGGGCTGGCGAAAGTTTCGGCGATCAATGATGACCGGCTGCTGCGGCTCTACCGTGCGGTGATTGATGCGGTGCTGCGCACCAACGCCTTTGCCCCGGCGGCGGGTGAGGCGTTGGCGTTCAAACTCGACAGCGCGCTTGTCCCCGGCCTGCCCAAGCCGCTGCCGTGGCGTGAGGTTTTCGTCTATTCGCGCCGGGTCGAAGGCATTCATCTGCGGTCTGGCGCGGTGGCGCGCGGGGGCCTGCGATGGTCTGACCGGCGCGACGATTTCCGCACCGAAGTGCTCGGCCTGATGAAGGCGCAGCGGGTCAAGAACGCGGTGATCGTGCCGACCGGGGCCAAAGGCGGGTTCTATCCCAAGCAGCTGCCCTCACCCGCGCTTGATCGTGAAGCCTGGGCCGCAGAGGGCCGCGCATCTTACGAGATTTTTATCCGCACGCTGCTGTCGATCACCGACAATATCGTCGGCGGCAAGGTGGTGCACCCGGATGCCGTTCAGGTGCTTGACGGCGAAGACCCCTATTTCGTGGTCGCCGCGGACAAGGGCACTGCGACTTTCTCGGACATCGCCAACGGGATCGCTCAGGCCCGCGATTTCTGGCTCGACGATGCCTTCGCCAGCGGTGGTTCCAACGGATATGACCACAAGGCGATGGGCATCACCGCGCGCGGCGCGTGGGTTTCGGTGCAGCGCCACTTCCGCGAAATGGGGATCGACGTGCAGTCGGATTCCATTACCGTGGCGGGCTGCGGCGATATGTCGGGCGATGTGTTCGGCAACGGGATGCTGTTGTCAAAGGCGCTGAAACTGGTCGCCGCGTTTGATCACCGCCACATCTTTATCGACCCTTCGCCCGACCCACTGGCCAGCTGGAAAGAGCGCAAACGCCTGTTTGAACTCCCCCGGTCAAGCTGGGAGGATTACAACGCCAGCCTGATTTCCAAGGGCGGCGGAGTGTTTTCGCGCGCTGCCAAGCAGATCAAACTGCCCAAACAGGCACGCGAATTGCTCGGCATCGAGGCCAAAGAGATCGAACCCGAAGCGCTGATTACCGCGATTCTGCGCAGCCCCGTTGATCTGATGTGGTTCGGCGGGATCGGCACCTATGTCAAAGCTCCGCAGGAAAGCCACATTCAGGTTGGCGATCCGGCCAATGATGGCTTGCGCGTCGACGCCACCGAGGTGCGCGCGCGGGTGATCGGCGAAGGCGCCAATCTTGGCATCACGCAGGCCGGACGCATCGCCTTTTCGCTGGCAGGCGGGCGGATCAACACCGATTTCATCGACAATTCCGCCGGGGTCGATTGTTCGGATAACGAGGTCAACATCAAGATCGCGCTCGCCGCAGCGACAGCGTCGGGCAAGCTCACCGCGAAAAAGCGCAACACGCTGCTCGCCGCGATGACCGATGAAGTTGCCGCCATTGTGCTTGAAGACAACCGCCTGCAGGCGCTCGCGCTGTCGGTCGCGGAAAGCCGCGGGCCGGAGGCCATCCCCGCCTATATCCGTCTGATTGAGCGGCTGGGCGAAGTCAGCGATTTCGACCGCCGCACCGAAGGGTTGGCCGATGGCGAAGCCTTGTCGCGCCGCGCTGCTGACGGGCGCGGGCTGACGCGGCCTGAACTGGCGGTGCTGCTATCCTCGGCCAAGCTGGCCTTGCAAGCCGCGATCGAAGCGAGCGCGCTGGCCGATGATCCGGTGCTGGAACCGCTGTTGATCGCGCGCTTTCCTTCGGCCATGCGCAAGACTTATGCCGCCGAAATCCGCGGCCACCGGCTGCGGCGCGAGATGATCGCGACCAGCCTTGCTAACCGCATGGTCAACCGGCTGGGCATGGTGCACCCGTTTGAACTGGCCGAAGAAGAAGGCGTTGGCCTTGCCGAAGTTGCGGGCGCTTTCGTGGTGGCGGAACGGTTGTTCGCGCTGGAACCGCTATGGCGTGAACTGGAAGAGGCGGCGATCCCCGAAGCTGCGCGCCTTGCGCTGTTTGATCGGCTGGCAGCGGCGGTTGGCAATCTGATGTCCGATGTGCTGCGAACGGCGGCGGGCAAGGTTGCGGCGGGCGCGATGATTGGCGAATTGTCGCAAGGCGTCACATTGCTGACCGCGGCGCGTGAGGAATTGCTCAGCGCCGAACCGCGCGCGCGTTCGCTGGAGCTGCGGCAGGGGTTTGTTGCCGCCGGTGCGCCCGATTCGCTGGCGGCGCGGGTCGCCAGTCTGTTTGACTTCGATGGCGCGGTCGGCCTTGCGCGGTTGGCGCTGGATAGTGGAATCGATGCCAAGCTGCTGACCCATGCCTTTGCCGGAATCGGCACGCGGCTGGGGCTGGATTGGGCGCAGGGGGTGGCAGCGCATATGTCACCGTCTGACGTGTGGGAACGGTTGCTGGTATCGGGGCTGGCGCGCGATTTTCAGCAAATGCGGATCGAATTCCTGCGGCGGCTGATGCGGCGCAAGGGCGGCAAGGATGACCCGATCGGCGCGGTTACCGAATGGGCGACGCAAAATGCCGCATCGGTCGCGCAGTTCCGCAACATGATCGCCCGCGCGCAGGCCCGTCCGCCAGTGGGTGCGGCAATGCTCGCGCAGATCGCTAGTCAGGCGCGCAATCTGCTGGAGAGATAGGCGGCACGTCTCGCCCCTTTCCCATTTCTGGCAGCTTGACCCTTCGGCAATTTGCGGCAAGTCAAAGGCCGCAGACAGCCGGAGGGGCATATGCAGGTCATGGGGCACGCAATGACATCACCCAAAACTGACTACGCCGATGTGGTCATTGTCGGCACAGGCCATGGCGGCGCGCAGGCAGCGATTGCCTTGCGCCAGCACGGCTTTGACGGGTCGATCCTGATGATCGGGCGCGATCACGCGCCGCCTTACGAACGCCCGCCGCTATCGAAGGAATACCTTGCCGGGGACAAGGGGTTTGAACGGATCATGATCCGCCCCGAAAAGTTCTGGGCGGACAAGGAGATTGCGCTCAGGCTGGGCGCGGCGGTGACGGGAATCGATGCGCGCGCGCGCCGCCTTACCCTGTCAGACGGCGGCAGCATCACCTATCGCAAACTGATCTGGTCGGGCGGGGGCGATCCGCGCCGCCTGCCGGTGCCGGGTGCGGTGCTACCCGGCGTGTTCTATGTGCGCGACAAGGGCGATGCCGATGCGATGATGGCCGCGCTGGCGGGCGGGGCAAAGCGCGCCGTCGTGATCGGCGGCGGTTATATCGGGCTGGAAGCCGCGGCCGTGCTGCGCAAGCTGGGCTGCGCGATCACGCTGGTGGAAATGCTCCCCCGCCTGCTGGCGCGCGTGGCAGGCGCGGAAATGTCGGACTTCTACGCCGCAGAACATCGCCGCCAGGGCGTTGACGTGCGATTGGGCGAAGGCGTGCGTGCGGTTCTGGGCGAGGATGCAGGCCGAGTAACCGGGGTGATGCTGGACAGCGGCGAGCAGATTGCCTGCGAAATGGTAATTGTCGGCATCGGAGTGGTACCTGCGGTCGCGCCGCTGATCGCGGCAGGGGCGGCGGGGTCAAACGGGGTCGATGTCGATTTCTGCTGCCGCACCACGCTGGATGACATTTACGCCATCGGAGACTGCGCCGCCCACGCGAATCCTTTTGCCGATGGCGCGGTGATCCGATTGGAATCGGTGCAGAACGCGCATGACATGGCCAGCACCGTGGCGCGCGCGATCATGGGTGAGAAGGAACCCTATCACGCGCTGCCGTGGTTCTGGTCGAACCAGTATGATCTGAAATTACAGACCGCGGGGCTAAGCCTCGGCTTCGACCAGACCGTGTTGCGCGGCGATCCTTCAACCCGCAAGTTCACCGTGGTCTACCTGAAGGACGGCAAGCCGATCGCCTTCGACTGCGTGGGCACGATGAAGGATTATGTTCAGGGCCGCAAATTGCTCGAAAACGGCGTGGGCAAGGTTGATCCGGCTTTGCTCGCCGATCCCGATGTGCCGATCAAGGATCTGATCTGACACCATTCTTCTCCCTTCCCCTCGGGGAAGGGTCGGGGATGGGGGAGCGAGGCCGCAAGGCCTCGCGTCCAAACTGTCGTGGAGCCCCACCCCCTAACCCCCTCCCCCAAGGGAGGGGGAACCGGTGAGCCGCGCCAGTGCCCACCGCGCGGCGTCGGCCACCACCGGATCGGGATCGTTGGTGAGCGCGCGGACCTGCGGCACAAGCGCGCCGTTCCCGCTGTTACCCGCCGCATAGAGGCAGTTGCGCACAAACCGATCCCGCCCGATGCGCTTGATCGGGGAGCCGGAAAACAGCGCGCGAAACCCCGCATCGTCCAGCGCCAGCAACTCACCAAGGCGCGGCGCAACCAGTTCGGCGCGGGGGAGGAATTCGCGGATCGCTTTTGCCTGATGCGCAAACTTGTTCCACGGGCACACCGCCAGACAATCGTCGCAGCCATAGATGCGGTTGCCGAGCGCCGCGCGCAGATCTTCGGCTACCGGCCCTTTGTGTTCGATGGTGAGGTAGGAAATGCAGCGCCGCGCATCAATCTGGTAAGGCGCGGGGAAGGCGCCTGTGGGGCAGGCATCCAGACAGGCGCGGCACGAACCGCATTGATCGCGGTGCGGTTCGGCCAGCGGCAATTCCAGCGTGGTGTAGATTGCGCCCAGAAACAGCCAGCTGCCATGTTCGGGGCTGACCAGATTGGTGTGCTTGCCCTGCCAGCCGATCCCGGCCGCTTCCCCAAGCGGTTTTTCCATCACCGGAGCGGTATCGACGAAGACTTTCACCTCAGCCCCCGGCACTTCGGCCACCAGCCAGCGGGCCAAAGCCTTCAGCCGCTTTTTCACGGCATCGTGATAGTCCTTGCCCTGCGCATAGACCGAAATCCGTGCGCGGTCCGGCGCGCCTTCCAGCGCCAGCGGATCATGCGCCGGTGCATAGCTCATGCCCAGCGCGATCACGCTGCGCGCTGCGGGCCACAGCCCTTGTGGTGAGCGGCGATGGTCAAGCCGCGTCGCCATCCATTCCATGCTGCCATGGTGTCCTTCGCCCAGCCACGTCTCCAGCCGCGCAGAGCGCAGCGGGTCTTCGCCCGCGCTGGCAAACCCGCAGGTCGCAAACCCCAATGCCGCCGCCTGCGCGGTAATCTGCGCCGCCAGATCAGGTGTTGCCGGGGGGTTAACCATATTTCGAGAGGCTCCCGTTTAATCCTGCCGCCTAACCGCGTAAGGCATGGACATGGCGGTAAGCGAACATCATCGGGCGGGCAATCACACAGCAGGCGGGACTGCGGCGACAATCGACGCCCGCCCCCTCGCGATCGAAGCGCGCGGGCTGGTAAAAAGCTTTGACGGCACCCGCGCGGTCGACGGGGTGGATATCAGCGTCCCCGAAGGCGCGATTTACGGCATCCTCGGCCCCAATGGCGCTGGCAAGACCACGACTTTGCGAATGTTGCTCGGCATCATCGACCCCGACGAAGGCGTGCGCCGCGTGTTCGGGCATGATCGCCCGCACGATATCGGCCGCTTGATCGGCTATCTGCCCGAAGAACGCGGGTTGTATCCGGCGATGAAAGCGATTGAGGCGATTGCCTTCATGGGCGCGCTGCGCGGATTGCCACTGAAAGAAGGCCGCGCGCGCGGGGCCGAACTGCTCGAACGCCACGGCCTTGGCCACGCGGCTGACCGGCAGATCAGGCAGCTATCCAAAGGCATGGCGCAAACCGTGCAATTGCTCGGCACGCTGGTGCACCGCCCGCGGTTGGTGGTGCTGGACGAACCCTTTTCAGGGCTCGATGCGATCAATCAGGGCAAGCTGGAGGTAATGATCCGCGCGCTGGCAGAAGATGGCGTGACGGTGATCTTTTCCACCCATGTGATTCACCATGCCGAACGGCTATGCGAAGGCGTGGCGATCATCGCCGGGGGCAAGGTGCCCTATGCTGGCAGTGTCGAGGCCGCGCGCGACCGGATCCCCGCGCAGGTGCGGCTGGAAACCCGCGCGCGCGAGGGCGCATGGCTGGCCGCGCTGCCCAAGGATGCCAAGCGCAACGGTGATTTCTTCCAGTTCCCGCTCCCCGAAATCGGGATCGAACCGCTGCTGCGACAATTGATCGAGGGCGAGGCGGGCATTCTGTCGCTGTCGATTGAGCGCGCCGGACTGCACGATGCCTTCGTCGCCATCGCCGGGGAAGCCGCCGCACGCCAGCTCGAAGCCGATTCGGTGGAGGAGGGTGCATGACCGGGACTGCTCCCACCATCCGCCCGCGCCTGTCCGCGCTCGAAGCCGCGTGGGTGATCGCCCGGCGCGATTTCGTCGCCGTGTTGTTCAGCCGTGCCTTCTTGTTCTTTCTGCTTGGCCCGCTGTTCCCGGTGATCGTCGGCGGGCTGGCGGGCAGCATCGGCGGGCAGGTGCAGCGCGGTGCGGTGAGCATCGAGGTCGGCCTAGCCATGTCCGCGGCCGATAATGCCGCGATGATCGCTGCGCGTGAACGGATCGCCCCGCAATTGGGCGGTGCACTGCCAGCCTTGCGCGAAGTGCCTCAGGCGGTGGGTGACCCCGCGTTTGATGCACGCGCCTTCATGGAGGCACGCCGGGGCAATTACGCCGCGATCATGACCGGCACGCCAGCCGCGCCTGTGCTGACCGGCACCGAAGGCCAGATCGCCCGCTGGCAAGGCCCGGTCGGCCTGATCGCCGCGGATGCGCTGTCGGCTGAACCGGCCAGCTTCCCCGACATCGCCGCGCAGGTGGTGACCACCAGCGCCGCGTCGGAACGGTCAACCCGGATCCAGACCGCGCAGATCGCGCAGATGCTGCTGTTCCTGCTGACGATGCTGCTGGCGGGGATGGTGTTGTCCAACTTGGTCGAGGAAAAGGCCAACAAGATCATCGAAATCCTTGCCGCGGCGATCCCGATGGATGCGGTGTTCACGGGCAAGCTGTTTGCGATGCTCGGCGTGTCCTTCGTCGGCATTGCGGTGTGGGGCCTGGCGGGCTGGGGCCTGTGGGCGGCGGGCGGCGATGGAATCACGCAGGCCACCGGATTTGACCTTGCCCGCCTGCCCGCGCCTGCGGTCGGCTGGCCGCTGTTTGCCGCGTTGGGCGTGGTCTATTTTGCGATGGCCTATCTGCTGCTCGGCGCATTGTTCCTGACCATCGGCGCGATGGCGAACACCGTGCGCGAAGTGCAGACGCTGTCGATGCCGGTCACGATGATGCAATTGATGGTGTTCTTCCTTGCTGCCTACACCATCAACCTGCCTGGGTCGGGCATGGAGATGGCCGCGATTGCCTTTCCGCTGTCATCGCCATTCGCGATGCTGGCACGCGCGGCGATGGAGCCTGCCTTGTGGACACATGCGCTGGCGCTGGCGTGGCAGGCGCTGGCCGTGCTGGGGCTGGTCAAGGGCGGATCACTGTTGTTCCGCAAGCGGGTGATGAAATCGGGCGGAGCTGGACGGGTGAAAAAGGCATGGTTCACACGGCGCGCGAAAGGCACGCTTGAACCCGCCGAATAAGTCCTGAAACGCAACGCACTATTGACAAGCTTGTAAGTTACGGCAGGATGCGGTTCATACGAGAGCAGCCCCAATCCAATCGGCTGCCCGGCGGGAGAGAATAATGGCCACCATCGCCCCACCACAGCGCCCGCAAGTGCGCCGCGAGCCGACCTCTTACGAGGCATTGAAGGCGCATTTCGCCGCCCATCCCGAAGAACGCCCGCAGCACCCGCACAAGTGGGATGTCAGCCGCTCGGACATCTATTTCAATGACACCTGGCAGCCGATCTTCGCCGAAATGCGCGCCGCCGGGCCGCTGCATTACATCCCCGAAAGCCCGTTCGGCCCCTATTGGGCAGTGGTCGGCCACAAGGCGATCCAGCATATCGAGGCGCTTCCCGAAACCTTTTCATCGAGCTGGGAATATGGCGGCATCACCATCCTTGAACGGCTGAGCGAGGAAGAGGCTGCGGCGGCCAATATCGACACGCGCGAACTGCCGATGTTCATCGCGATGGATCGCCCGCAGCACACCGGCCAGCGCCGCACCGTCGCGCCCAAATTCACCCCCACCGCGATCACCGACATGGAAGCGGAAATCCGCGCCCGCACCGGTGAATTGCTCGATTCGCTGCCGCGCGGAGAGGTGTTTGACTGGGTCGATACCGTCTCGATCGAACTGACCACCGGGATGCTCGCCATCCTGTTCGGCTTCCCGTGGGAAGACCGCCGGTTGCTCACCTTCTGGTCGGACTGGTCGGGTGATACCGAACTCGCCACCGTGCGCGAGCTGGACGAACTGCGTTGGAGCGTGCTGCAGGAAATGGCGGCCTATTTCCAGTCGCTCTGGATCGAACGCACGATGGACAAGGAACCGGGCAATGATCTCATCTCGATGATGCTCCATTCCGAAGCGATGAATCAGATGCGCCCCGAAGAATTCATGGGCAATCTGGTGCTGCTGATCGTCGGCGGCAATGACACCACCCGCAACACCATGAGCGGCATCATCCACGCGCTCGACAAGTTTCCCGATCAGCGCAAATTGTTCGAAGAACAGCCCGAACTGATCCCCAATGCGGTGCAGGAATGCCTGCGTTACCAGACCCCGCTCGCCCATATGCGCCGCACCTGCACCGAAGACACCGAAGTGTTCGGGCAGACCATCAAAAAGGGCGAAAAGGTGGTGTTGTGGTATCTATCGGCCAACCGCGATGAAGAGGTGTTCGACAACCCGGACAAGCTCGACATCACGCGCGAAAATGCCCGGCGGCATCTGGCGTTCGGTTACGGCATCCACCGCTGCGTTGGTGCGCGGCTGGCGGAATTGCAATTGAAGGTGCTGCTCGAAGAAATGCACAAGCGCCGGATGCGGGTGCACGTCGCGGGCGATGTCGAGCGCGTGCGCGCCAATTTCGTCCACGGCTTCCGTAAGCTGGAGGTGGAAATCACCACCTTCTGATTCGGCCTTAGCGTGCAAAGCGCACAGGCGTGCAACCATTGCGGTGATTCGCGCGTAACACCAGGGTGAGTTGCAGCCCCCGATGACGAAGGATCGCCCGATGCGCCTGCCCCTGCTCCACCGCCGCACTGTGATTGCCGCTGCCGGGATCAGCGCTGCAATGCCGTTTCTGGCGTCCTGCGGTGCCACGCCGGCGGAGGCCAAGAGCTTTCCCAAGGCCAAAAGCGAAGCCGAATGGCGCCGGGTTCTGACGAAAGATCAGTTCTATGTGCTGCGCCAGGGCGGGACGGAACGCGCCTTTACCTCGCTCCTTGATAAGGAAAAGCGCACGGGCACATTCGTGTGCGCGGGTTGCGGCAACGCGCTTTATGCCTCGGCGCATAAATATGACAGCCGCACCGGCTGGCCGAGTTTCTGGCGGGCCATCGACAAGGGGGCGGTTGGCACCAGCACCGATTACAAGATCGGCTTTCCCCGCACCGAAGTGCACTGCGCCGATTGCGGCGGGCATCTGGGGCATATTTTCGGAGATGGGCCGAAACCCACGGGCAAACGCCACTGCATCAACGGGCTGGCGCTGACATTCGTTCCCGCCTGACGCATCACGCGCTGAGAATGCTTAAGCGCGGAATTATTCCCGTAGCAGCGCCGGGGCCTGCAACCGTGCTGCAAGACGCGCGAAATCGCCGAGCGCGAAGGTGTCGTCGAACACCACGCCATAGTGCGAATCGCGCCGCCACCGCACCTTGGCGCGCACTTCGCGCATTTCGCCGTTGACGGTCGGCACGGCGATTCGCACGCTCTGGTCAATCGCCAGCAAACCGTCGCAGGCAATTCGTGCGCCCTGCTGCGACAGGTTTTCGACCACGCCATCCAACCGTTGGGAAAGCGAGGCGATCGTCACCGGGAAGCACAGGCCCAGCCGCAAGCCGCGCTTGGGATATTCGCCGGATTCGCTGATCAACTGTTGCACGGCGACTGTGTGTGCAAAGGTGAAGCCGGCTTCGTTGCCGCGCTCCCAGACCTGGGTGAGCTCATAGGCGGCGCCCCCGGCCAGGTGCAGCGCGAAATTCTTGCAGCCGGGCAGTGTATGGAACAGCCGAACGCTTACCCCGGTTTCGGATACGTCGCGGATAACGCACACGAATTCGCCCTGAGCAGAGATCAGCTTGGCCGCGCGGATCAGCAAGGTAAAGCGCGGTGCGGCGCGCATTTCCTCACCCGTGACGGGCGGTTGCTGATCCAGCTTTGCTGTATTCGCAGCCTTGTCCATGCCGTGTTTTCCCAACCCGCCACGCACCCTGCTGGGCCGCTGACGGGACGTGGTTGCCCCATGATTCTTCGCGAGAATTAGGGGTAAGGCGTTAAGGCGGAGCTAATCGCGGTTAGGGGTGGTGCGTCGCTTGCGCTTGGGAGTAATCCGGCCAACCTTTCCCCCGGGAAGGGTTGAAGCGAGGTTTACTGGTGCGGGTGACTGGACTCGAACCAGCACGATCAAAGATCAGGGGATTTTAAGTCCCCGGCGTCTACCATTCCGCCACACCCGCAAGATGCGCGACGGCTCATGGCACATCTTGCCCGCGCAATACCAGAGCCTGCCTTCGCGCGGTTGCGCGGCGGCGGGTATTTTGAACAATGGGATGCACGGTTGCGGTGTGCGGAACGCCAATGTTTCACGTGAAACATTGGTGCTCCGCGACTCCGTTACCGCATTTTCCTTGCAGCGCTCACGCTTTGTTCAGGCGCTCGCGGATTTCCTTGCCGGCCTTGAAATAGGGCACACGCTTGGAAGGCACGGGCACCGTTTCACCGGTGCGCGGGTTGCGCCCGCTGCGCGCTTCGCGTTCGCGCGTCGAAAAAGCGCCAAAACCGCGCAATTCGACTCGCCCTCCCTCGGCCAATCGCTGAGCGATTTCGTCAAAGAAGATATCCACCACCTGCTCGACTTCGTCGGCGCGCAGTTCGGGATTGTCTTTGTGTAGCGCCTGCAACAACTCGGATCTGATCATGGTGATCTCCCGGTGCCCATGGGCGGTCTGGCCGCCATATCACACCGTAAGCGGGTTTGACCCCGCGGTTTCCTCAACTCGCCTCCGACCCGTAAGGCGCCCCCTTTAATCGCAGCGCGCAGCCGGATGCAATCCCGCAACGTCTGACATTGAACAGATTGTCATAAATCGGGAAAATGCGCAACTTCCACGCGGGTCAGCAGGCGAATAATTCAGTCGGCCAGCATCATATCGGCGGGGTTGAGGCCGAGCCGTTCCATCCTGGCACGGATTTCGGGCCATTCCTCGCGCAGGAAAGCTTCGCGATCGGCCGCGCGCAGGCGTTCCGCGGCGCCGCGCACCACATACATGCCAACTCCGCGCTGCACTTCGACCAAGCCATCGTTCTGGAACTGCTGATAGGCTTTGGCCACGGTCAGCGGATTGGCCCCCTGCTCGGCGGCGAGCGCGCGCACCGATGGCAGCATCGCGCCTTCCGCATATTCGCCGTCGATAATCGCAGCGGCGATCTGATCGCGCAGCTTGAGATAGACGGGCCGGTTGGGGCTTGGGCGGTTGGCGTTCATGGTGATGGGCTGTCCCTTACGAGGTGCATCAGTGCCATAATACAGCCACGCGGTCAAGTTTGTGAGAAGCTTGATTGGAGCCACCTTTCGGTGGCTCAGACCTCCCGCCCCGCCTCCCCACCCGGCCACCAATAGTACCATTATGTTATGGTGGCCGGGTGGGGAGGCGGGGCGGGAGGTCTGCATCGTGCGACAGCACGATCGCAAACAAGGACGCAACAAAAGCTTCACACGCGCAAATGATACGCTAGGTTGCACCCCCATGGGATCGTGCCGGAGGGGCGCGCAAAAGGGATATCTGCATAGATGGCAACGCAAGAGCTTCCGCACGGGGACAGCGCCGGGACTTTTCTCGGCCACCCCAAGGGTCTGTTCGTCCTGTTCTTCGCCGAGATGTGGGAGCGCTTTTCCTATTACGGGATGCGCGCACTGCTGATCTTCTACCTGACAAAGCACTGGTTGTTTGACGATGGTTCGGCGGGCGTAATCTACGGCGCATATACCGCGCTGGTATATATCACGCCGGTGCTGGGCGGTTATCTGGCCGACAAGTATCTGGGGCAGCGCAAAGCAGTGCTTTTCGGCGCAATTCTGCTGACATTCGGCCACTTCCTGATGGGTTTCGAAGGCAATGGCGGTCAAGACGCTGCCAGCCTCAACATCTTTTGGCTCGCGCTCGCCTTCATCATCGTCGGCTCTGGCTTTCTCAAGGCCAATATCTCGGTCATGGTCGGCCAGCTTTACCCGCGCACCGATGTGCGTCGCGACGGCGCCTACACGATTTTCTATATGGGAATTAACCTCGGTGCAGCGCTTGGCGCCATTTTGTGCGGTTATCTCGGCGAAACCTACGGCTGGGCCTATGGCTTCGGCGCGGCGGGCGTCGGGATGTTGCTTGGCCTGATTGTATTCGTGGTTTTCAAACCGCTGCTGCTGGGGCGCGGTGAACCGAGCGATCCAGCCAAGCTTGCCGGGTCGGTGATGGGCATCAAGCTCGAATGGCTGCTTTACGCCGTTGGCCTTGTCGCGGTGATCACGTGTTGGTGGCTGGTGCAGAATCAGGCCGTGGTCGGCACCTTGCTCGGTGTGGGCGGCACGATCCTGATCCTCTATGTGCTGGGTGAGGCGACATTCCGCTTCGTGCACGGCTCCTACGCTGCCTCGCCGACACTGCCGCTCGCGATTTTCGGGCTGGGCGGGTTGCTGGCGATTGTCGCCTTCATCGGGATGTTCCTTGGCAGCATCTCTGAAACAGGTGCGCTCAATCTGACGCTGGCTGGATTCGGGGTGTCGCTGCTGGTGGTCATCTGGCAGTCCATCATCAACCGCAATCAGGACCGTGACCGCATCTTTGCGGCGATGTTCCTCATCCTCGGTTCGATCTTGTTCTGGGCGTTGTTCGAACAGGCGGGATCATCGCTCAACCTGTTCACCGACCGCCATGTTGATCGCTCGATGCTGGGTTTCGAAGTGAAGGCTTCGATGTTCCAGTCGATCAACGCGATTTATATCGTGCTGCTGGCCCCGCTCTTTGCGTGGCTGTGGACTGCGCTGGGCCGCCGCGGGCTTGAACCGTCGACCCCGGCCAAATTCGGTTTGGCATTGATGCAGCTTGGTGCTGGTTTCCTGGTGCTGGTGGCAGGCGCTGCGACCGGCAACATGACCCCGGTCATCTTCATCTTCCTGATCTATCTGCTGCATACGACCGGCGAATTGTGCCTGTCGCCGGTGGGCCTGTCGGCAATGAACCGCCTTGCCCCTGCCCATATGGCGTCGCTGATCATGGGGACATGGTTCTTCGCCTCGGCCACCGGCAATTTTGTTGCGGGCCTGATCGCTGCTGCAACAGGTTCCGAAGCAGCGTCGGGAGAGGGCGCAGGCAAGCAGGTTGTGCTGGATGTCTATAACCAGATCGGCTGGGTGGCGATTGCCGTCGGCGTTGGCGTGATTGTGATCAGCCCGCTGATCAAGAAGCTGATGCATCTCGACACGCTCAAGGATGATGGTCTGGCGGGCGATGCCGAACTGGGCGAAGCTGCCGCAGCCGGAATCCACCCCGCGACCCGTCCGGCTGAATAGGCGTAGGTTTCGCACGAAAACTCGTCCAACGGCATGGACAACCTTCCGTTTCCTCGGCACACTTCGCGCCGGGGAAACGGAAGGGTTTTCGATGATCTCAAGACAAAATCTGCGTGCGCGCATCGGCGCATTTGCCACTCTCGCCAGCGCACTTGCGCTCAGCGCCTGCGCCACAACCGGGAATGCTGGCGGGAACGCTGGCGGGAACGCTGGCGGGGACGATGTTGCCAGCACCAAGGCGGACGACAAGAAATTCGCCGCCAAGGTTGAATCCGACGGCGTATTCCCTTCGACCTATAAGCCCTACCCCAACATCGCCACCGCGATCCGCGGCGCGACCATCTATGATGGCAAGGGCGGCACAATCGAAAACGGCGTGGTGTTCATGAGCGGGGGCAAGATCACCTCGGTCGGCGGGCCGGACACCCCGATCCCGGCGGATATTGCGGTGTTTGATGGCGCTGGCAAATTCGTCACCCCCGGCATCATCGACATCCACTCGCACCTTGGCGATTATCCCTCGCCCAGCGTCAACGCGCATTCGGACGGGAACGAGGCGACCAGCCCGACCACGCCCGAAGTCTGGGCCGAACATTCGGTCTGGCCGCAAGACCCCGGCTTTACCCGCGCGCTCGCCAATGGCGGGATCACGGCGCTGCAAATCCTGCCCGGTTCGGCCAACCTGATGGGTGGGCGTTCGGTCACGCTGAAAAACGTGGCCGCGCGCACGGTGCAGGGGATGAAGTTCCCCGGCGCGCCTTACGGCATGAAGATGGCCTGCGGGGAGAATCCCAAACGCGTTTATGGCAGCCGTGGGCGGATGCCTTCGACCCGGATGGGCAATTTCGCGGTCAACCGCGACACCTGGCTCGATGCGATCGATTACGCCAATGACCCTAAGGCCAAACGCGATCTCGGCAAGGAAACGCTGGTCGGCGTGCTCAAGGGCGATATCCTGATCCACAACCATTGTTACCGCGCCGATGAAATGGCGCTGGTTTTGGATATGGCCAAGGAAATGGGCTACAAAGTCAGCGCCTTCCACCACGCGGTTGAAGCCTACAAGATCGGCGATCTGCTGCGCGAAAACGATGTGTGCAGCGCGATCTGGGCCGATTGGTATGGTTTCAAGATGGAAAGCTATGACGGCATTCTTGAAAACGCGGCCTTCCTGCAACGCGAAGGCGCCTGCGTGGTGATCCATTCGGATGACAAGAACGATATTCAGCGATTGAATCAGGAAGCCGCCAAGGCGCAGAAGGCGGGCCTCAGGCTCGGCATCGATATTCCCGATGCGACCGCGATCCAGTGGATTACCTATAACGCCGCCAAGGCGATGGGGATCGAAGACATGACCGGCAGCCTCGAAGTGGGCAAGATGGCCGATGTGGTGCTGTGGAACGGCGACCCGCTGAGTGTGTATTCAAGGCCCGAAAAGGTCTGGATCGACGGCGCGCTGATGTTTGATGCCACCAACCCCAAGATGCGTCCCGTCAGCGATTTTGAACTGGGCCAGCCCGGCGAAGGAGATGTGAAATGAAGCGGCTGCTTCAAATTGCCGTGAGCGCGCTGGCGCTTGGCTCCGCGCCCGCATTGGCGCAGGACGTGACGATCACCAATGCCCGGCTGGTGCTGGGCGATGGCGGTGCGCCGATTGAAGGCGGCACCGTGGTCGTGCGCGGCGGCAGCGTGGTTTATGCCGGGCCTGCCAGCGGCGCGCCCACGGGCGGGGCAAGTGTTGATGCGGGCGGGGCGTGGGTGACGCCCGGCCTGTTCGCCACGGTCACATCGCTGGGCCTGTCGGATGTTTCGGCGGTGAGCGAATCGAACGATATTTCCGCGCGCGGCACCCCGTTCAGTGCGGCATTGGATACTGCCACCGCGATCAATCCGGCTTCGCAGCACATCCTTGTCCACCGTGCCTCAGGGATCACCCGCGCGGCCACCACCACCATGCCCGCCGGATCGATCTTTGCCGGGCAAGGCGCGATCATCGATCTGGACGGCGATGCCAACTCGGTGATGCAGGCGCGCGCGTTCCAGATGATCAATCTGGGCGAAGGCGGGGCGCAGCGCGCAGGCGGCAGCCGGGTTGCAGCCTACGCCTTGCTGAGCGCGGCGTTGCGCGAAGCGCAGGCGCTGGTCGGCAAGTCCGGGATTCCGCAGACCACCGAAATCACGAAAGATGATGATGTGCTGCTCACCCGCTTCGATGCCGAGGCGCTGGTGCCGGTGGTGACGGGGCGGCAAAAGCTATATGTTGCGGTAGAACGGGCGGCGGATATTCGCGCTGTGCTGGGGCTCAAATCGCAATACCCACGCCTTGATATGGTGCTGGTTGGCGCGAACGAAGGGTGGCTGGTGGCTGATGCCATCGCCGCAGCGGGCGTGCCGGTGATCGCCGATGGGCTGACCGACCTGCCCGAAACCTTTGAACAGCTGGGTGCCACCCAAAGCAATGCGGGGCGGCTGGCGCGCGCCGGGGTGAAGGTGGCGATCAATGCGTCAACCATGCAGGATCCGCGCCGGTTGCAACAGGTGGCCGGCAATCTGGTCGCGCTGACCCGGATGCCCGGCGCGACGGGCATGGATTGGGGCAAGGCCTTTGCCGCGATCAGCTCCGTCCCCGCCGATATCAGCGGCATGGGCGGCAAGGCAGGTGTGCTGAAAGCAGGCGCGCTGGGCGATGTGGTAATGTGGGATGGTGATCCGCTCGAAGTCGGCTCGGTGCCGACGCGGGTGTTCATCGGCGGGGTCGAACAAAACCTTGAAAACCACCAGACCGGCTTGCGCGACCGCTACCGCAACCTTGATGAAAGCGCACGGCCCAAGGCTTACGACTGGTAGCCAAGACCTAACGGAGGATGCACGCATGGACGGATCACTTGTTGCGCTGATCGCGGCGAATGTCGCCTTTGTCGGTACGCATTTCGCGATGTCGCATCCGCTGCGTAGCTCCTTGGTCAAGGCGCTGGGCGTGGGCGGCTTTCGGATCGCCTATTCGCTGGTGAGCTTTGCAACGCTGGCATGGGTCTATATCGCGTTCAAAGCCGCGCCGCCTACTGATCTGCCGCGTTCTGGCGAGATCGGTTGGGTCATCACCACGTTGCTGACCTTGCCCGCGATGATCCTGCTGGCGGGTTCACTGATCGGCAACCCCGCGCTGCCGACCCCGATGGCGCAAACGCAAGCGCGGGCTGAGCCTCGGGGCGTGTTCCTCGTCACCCGTCACCCGATGATGTGGGGCATCGCGTTGTGGGCGCTTTCACACATCGTGCTGTGGTGGAGCACCCGCACGCTGATCACCGCGCTGGCAATGGGCGTGCTCGCGCTGGTCGGCGCGTATTTGCAGGATGCCAAGAAACGGACGCTGATGGGCGATGCCTGGGCGACGTGGGAACGAAGGACCAGTTACTGGCCGCGCTGGGGCAAGTTTTTGTCGGTCGGCGCGGTGCCGCTGGTCGGGGGCGTCGTGCTGTGGCTGATCGCCAGCTGGCTGCATTTCTACGTCGCAGGTATCCCGGCGGGGCTGTGGCGCCTGATTACTCTCCCGTAAACACCGCGCTGCGTTTTTCGATCAGCGCGGCGACGCCTTCGGCATGGTCGGCGGTGGTGTGCATCATCGCCTGAGTGTTCGCGGCCATTTCCAGCGCAGAATCATAGCTGATCTGCTGTCCTTGGCGCAGCAGGTTCTTGGTGTGGCGCAGCGCGTGCGGGGGCAGCGCGGCGATTTTGGCGGCGAGCGCGCGGGCTTCATCCATCAGCGCATCGGCGGCGACCACCCGGCTCACCAGCCCCCAATCCTTCGCCGTTGCCGCGTCGATCACGTCGCCGGTGTAGAACAGTTCCGCCGCGCGGCTCATGCCGATCACGCGCGGCAGGATCCAGGTGCCGCCATCGCCGGGGATGATCCCGAGTTTCAAGAAAGTCACCCCGAATTTCGCGCTCTCGGAAGCAATGCGGATATCGGCCAGGCAGGCGACATCACAGCCCAGCCCGATCGCCGGGCCATTGACCGCCGCGATCACCGGCACGCGGATGCCATAGAGCGCGCGCAGCATCAGGTGGATATTATCGCGATAGCCATCCGAGATCGCGGGCGCAGTGCCGCCAAACGTGCCCGCCTTGTTCTGCATCGCCTTGATATCGCCGCCCGCGCTGAACGCCCGGCCTGCACCGGTCAGGATCACCACCCGGCATTCCATATCGCGGTTGATCGCATTGACGACCGCCACAAACGCATCCCCATCCCCCGGCGCGCCGAGCGGGTTCATCGTTTCCGCCCGGTTGAGCGTGAGGGTGGTGACCGCGCCTTCGCGGTTAATCTGGATCAGCGACATGGAAACCTTGCACAAACACGTCAGGCGGTTAAGCGGGGGTATAGAGAGAGTGCTTAAAGAGCAACACGTGTCATGATGCCCGTCGCCTGTGTGCAAAGGGGAATCGGAGAATTAGAATGCCCGGCCTTTTGCTGATTTCCGCACCACCTGCGTTGTTTGGCGCTGCGCTGTCAGCGGCCGGGCCGGTGCCCGCGCCGCCGCCCCAAGCATACCTGCCCGTGACCCCGATCATGTGGAGTCTGGCAGCGGTGCAGGATAGTGCCCCGCCTGCCGATGCTGACCCCGCCACGGTGCCAGGCGAGGAACAGGATGATGATGCGCAGGGCAATGAAATCATCATCGAAGGCAGCTATGGCCCGCCCGCAGGCGACCCTGCCGAACAGTTCAACGCCGAAAGCTATCGCATCAGTCAGGCGGTCGATCAGGCGCTGGTCGAACCGCTGGCCTATGCCTATCGCGATGGTCTGCCGGGGCCGATCCGCGACGGGCTGGGCAATGTTGTGCGCAATCTCGGCGAACCGAGCAATGCGCTCAATTTCCTGCTGCAGGGCAAGATTGGCAAGACATTCGAAACTTTGGGCCGGTTAGCGATCAATTCGACGCTGGGGCTGGGCGGATTGATCGATGTCGCGGGCAAGCCCGGCATCGGCCTACCCTATCGCCGCAATGGGTTTGCCAATACTTTTGGCTATTACGGGGGGGGATCGGGGCCGTATCTCTATCTGCCGATCACCGGCGCGACGACGGTGCGCGACACGATCGGCGGTCTGCTGGATCAGGCGCTGTTGCCGTTCGTGGTTGGCAAGCCGTTTGATAAATTCGAATATGCGGCGACCTATTTCGTGGTCAACGGCTTGGATTCGCGGCTTGAATTCGATGCCGAACTGGCCGAAATCCGCGAATCCGATGATCCCTATGGGATGCGCCGCGACACCTACCTTGCCCGGCGCGAGCGCGAAATCGCGGCGCTCAAGGGCGAAGTGATCGAAGAGCCAGAAGCCGAAGACGCTGCACCAACGCCGCCAGACGACCTGCCACCTGAGGCTTCATTGTCGTTGTCTGAACGGTTGCAGATCACTGCTGGCCAAGCGCCGGGAGGGCGCTGAGTAAAGCGCACCTGCCCGGACGATCAGGCGCGCGCTCCCTCGGCATTTTCCGCCTCTATTCCGGCGGAATTGTGCTTCAGCGCCTTCAGCACCGTGTCCACAATCTGCGGGGCGTTCAAACCGGCTGCGTCATATTGCTTCATCGGATCATCGTGATCGATGAAGCAATCGGGCAGGCGCAAGGTGCGCACTTTCAATCCGCCATCGGTCAGGCCTTCGTCGCTGGCAAAGGTCAGGACATGCGCGCCCAACCCGCCGATTGATCCTTCTTCCACCGTCACCACAACTTCGTGGGTGCGCATCAGCCGGGCGATCAGATCATGGTCCAATGGCTTGGCAAAGCGCATATCGGCGACCGTGGTGGACAGCCCCTTGGCCTCCAGCACGTCGGCAGCTTTCAGCGCCTCGGTCAGCCGCGCGCCCAATGAGAGGATCGCGACCTTGGTGCCTTCCCGCACCAACCGGCCCTTGCCGATTTCCAGCTTTACCGGAACGTCTGGCAAAGGCACCCCGGTTCCATTGCCGCGCGGGTAACGAAAGGCGATGGGGCCATCGTCATATTCGGCGGCGGTGTAGGTCATGTGCACCAGCTCGGCCTCGTCGGCGGCGGCCATCACCACCATGTTGGGTAGGGTGGCGAGATAGGTGACGTCGAACGATCCGGCATGGGTCGCCCCGTCCGCGCCGACCAGTCCCGCACGGTCAATCGCGAAGCGCACCGGCAGGTTCTGGATGCACACATCGTGCACCACCTGATCATAGGCGCGCTGGAGGAAGGTGGAATAAATCGCCGCGAAGGGCCGCATTCCTTCCGCCGCCAGACCCGCCGCAAAGGTCACCGCGTGCTGTTCGGCAATGCCGACATCAAACGTGCGGGTGGGGTGCGCCTTGGCAAATTTATCAACCCCGGTGCCAGACGGCATGGCGGCGGTGATCGCGCAGATGCGCTGGTCAGTTTCAGCCAGCTTCGCCAGCGTCAGGCCGAACACGTCCTGATAGGCGGGCGGGCCTGCTGCACTCTTGCTCTTTTCGCCGGTGATGACGTTGAACTTGGGAACGCCGTGATATTTGTCAGCGCTGTTTTCGGCCGGTGCGTAGCCTTTGCCCTTTTCGGTGACGACGTGGATCAGCACCGGGCCTTCCGATGTGTCGCGCACATTTTCCAGCACCGGCAGCAGGTGATCGAGATTGTGCCCGTCAATCGGGCCGACATAGTAAAAGCCCAGCTCTTCGAACAAAGTCCCGCCCGTCACCAGACCGCGGGTAAATTCCTCTGCCTTGCCGATGGTGTCGTGCATCCGGCGGCTCATCTTCTGGATCACGCGGGAAGCCAGGCTGCGGAGGCCGAGATATTCGGATGATGACACCATCCGCGCAAGGTAGGCCGAAAGCCCGCCCACCGGCGGCGCAATCGACATGTCATTATCGTTGAGGATCACCACCAGCCGGTTCCCGGCCTGCGCGGCGTTGTTCATCGCTTCATAGGCCATGCCCGCGCTCATCGAACCATCGCCGATCACCGCGATGCCGCGTCCCGGCCGGCCTTTCAGCTTGTTGGCGATGGCAAAACCTAGCGCCGCAGAAATCGAGGTGGAGGAATGCGCCGCGCCGAAGGGGTCATATTCGCTCTCGCTGCGCTTGGTAAAACCGCTCAGCCCGCCGCCCTGCCGCAGCGTGCGGATACGGTCACGCCGCCCGGTGATGATCTTGTGCGGGTAGCATTGGTGGCCCACATCCCACACCAGCTTGTCTTGCGGGGTGTTGAACACATAGTGGATCGCCACGGTCAGTTCGACCACGCCCAGCCCAGACCCCAGATGCCCGCCAGACGTGCTGACCGCATCGATCATCTCGCTGCGCAGTTCATCGGCGAGTTGGCGAAGTTGTTCAGGCTTAAGGCGGCGCAGATCGTCGGGAGTGTTGACCAGATCCAGCAGTGGGGTGTTCGGGGGTGTGTGCGGCAGTTGCGTCATAGCCCAAGGCCTTACACTTCGAATTGGGGCGTGTCGATTGAACGCTTGATCGAGGTCAATGCGCGCCGGTCAGGCGCAGGCTTTGCACAGCCCGCGAATTTCCAGCACCGCGCGCTGCGCCGTGAACTGGCGCGCGGCGGCAATGGCGCGCACCGCGCGGCTGACATCCTCGTCATCGACATGGGCGGCTTCCCCGCATTCGTTGCATACCAGAAAGATGCAATCATGCGCGCAGCCGGGGTGGGTATTGGCGAGGTAGGCGTTGGCGCTTTCCACCCGCATCGCGAGGTTGTTCGCCACGAACACGTCAAGAATGCGATAGACGCTGTTGGGTGCCACCCGCTTGCCGCGCGCGGCGGAGAGATTGTCGGCAATGTCGTAGGCTGAGACCGGGCGTTCGTGCCGGGCGAGTTCGGCAAACACTGCCTCGCGCATCGATGTCCACTGTTCGCCCGCCGCCATCAGCGCGCGTGCAGCCTCGGCGATCAGGTCGTGACCGCTGTGTTCATGGTGCGAATGGCTGACGGCGTGCTGTCCCATAGGCCGGATATAGGCGATGCGGACGGCTTTCGCCAAGCGGTTCGGGCGATCAGATGGCGTTGCGGTGAAAGTCAGCCCGATAATCGGTGAAAAGCGCGTTAGCGGGCGATCACGAATTCGGCAGAGGGAGCGGGCGCTTTGAGCGTTTCGGCGGCCTGCGCGGGTGAGGACAGCTTGCTGCCCCAGCTATCGGCATTGGCTCCGGCGACCAGCAATGCGCCGCCGACAAAGCCGATGGCAAAATTGCGATACAGGTCGGAAGCAAGCAGGCGCATGGGATAGCTCGTGATTCGAATGAATGTTGCCCCGGCCTCTGCCCGATGCTGAATTGCCCCGGGATGAACACAGGATTCATAAAGTAATTCTGTTGGGAAGGCGTATTGGTTACGAACCGGCTGAGAAAAAGTTACGATGTCGTCCACATCAGCCGAACCGTTCGCAGTACGCGACGAAGCGCAAAGCAAGCAACGCCCTCAAGTAGCGAAGCGATAGGGCACAAGCACGCCCTCAAGTAGCGAAGCGATAGGGCGCAAGCACGCCCTCAAGTAGCGAAGCGATAGGGCACAAGCACGCCCTCAAGTAGCGAAGCGATAGGGCACGAGCATGCCCTCAAGTAGCGACGCGGCAGGGCGACAAATCAATGCCGGAAATGCCGCATCCCGGTGAACACCATCGCAAGGCCTGCGGCATCGGCGGCGGCGATCACTTCGTCATCGCGGATCGATCCGCCCGGCTGGATCACAGCAGTCGCGCCAGCCTCGGCAGCGGAAATCAAGCCGTCGGCAAAGGGGAAGAACGCGTCGGATGCAACCGCACTGCCGATGGTGCGGGGGGCGGGCCAACCATGGGTTTCGGCGGCTTCCTGCGCCTTGATCGCGGCGATCCGCGCCGAATCGCGGCGGTTCATCTGGCCCGCACCAATGCCCGCTGTCGCGCCGTCCTTGGCATAGACGATGGCATTGGATTTGACGTGCCGCGCCACCGTCCAGGCGAACAGGCAGTCCTGCAATTCCTGATCGGTGGGTGCGCGTTTGGTGACGACCTTGAGATCGTCCAGCGAAACCGCCCCGCCATCGCGCGACTGGATCAGCACCCCGCCCGCGATTGTCTTCATCGCAAGCCCGCCGCGCCGGGGATCGGGCAACGTGCCGCATTCAAGCAGGCGCAGGTTCTTCTTTCTGGCGAAGATTTCGCGTGCCTCGGCGCTTACAGAAGGCGCGATCACCACTTCAGTGAAGATCCCCGCAATCGCTTCGGCGGTCGCGCCGTCGAGCTCGGTATTGACCGCGACAATCCCGCCAAATGCCGAAACGCTATCGCAAGCGAGCGCAGCCTCCCAAGCCTCCAGCAGCGAGCCGCCTTGCGCCACGCCGCAGGGGTTGGCGTGCTTGACGATAACGACAGCGGGCGCGCCGCCTGCAAACTCCGCCGCCAGTTCCAATGCGGCATCGGCGTCGTTGAGGTTGTTGTAGCTCAGCTCCTTGCCCTGCAACTGCGCCGCCTGCGGCACGCCGCGCGCGCCCACCATCTGCGGGACATAGATCGCGGCGGATTGGTGCGGGTTTTCGCCATAACGCAGCGTGTCGGCGCGTTTGAAGGCGAGCGGCAGGGTTGCAGGGAACAGCGTCGGTTCGTCGCTCGCGGTGGGTGAGAAGGCGAACCAATTGGCAATCGCCGCGTCATAGGACGCGGTGCGGGCATAGGCCTTGCCCGCCATGCGGATGCGGAATGCGTCTGACGTCGCGCCGTCGTTCGCTGCCAATTCCTCCAGCAGCGCAGGGTAATCGGCCGGATCGGTCAGGATCGTTACAAACCCGTGGTTTTTGGCCGCCGATCGCACCATCGAAGGCCCGCCGATGTCGATATTCTCGATGATCTCGGCCCGGTCAGCGCCCTTGGCCACAGTCGCTTCGAACGGGTAGAGGTTGACCACCACCAGATCAATCGCGCCAATCCCATGCGCCTCCATCGCGGCGACGTGTTCGGCATTGTCGCGCAGCGCCAACAGCCCGCCGTGCACGGCGGGGTGGAGCGTCTTGACCCGCCCATCCATCATTTCGGGAAAGCCGGTGAGGTCGGACACGTCGCGCACGGTAAGCCCTACGTCGCGAAGCGCCTTGGCGGTGCCGCCGGTGCTGACCAGTTCAACGCCGCGCGCCGCCAATGCTGCGCCCAGTTCAGCCAAACCCGCCTTGTCGGACACTGACAGCAGCGCCCGCTTGATCGCCTTGTTGGTCATGGTCGAAAATCTACCCTGTCTTCCTCAGCAGCCACGAGAATTGCCCGCCGCTGCGCAATGCCAGCCCTTCGATCACCAGCTGTTCGGTGGCGTGCGGGCGACCATCGCCATCGACCCACAGGCTATCCTCGGCAGCGAGGGTGATCGCGCCCGCGCCCGCCCTATCGCCGCGCAGGCGGAATTGCCACAGGCGTCCATCGGGCAGCAGCAGGCTCGCCCCGCGCTTGTCGCCCGATAACTGCACTTCAACCCCGCGCCCCAGATGGAACCGCAGTGCAAAGGCGATTTTGCCACGCTTGCCGTTTTTGGCGCTGGGGATGAGGATATCCTCACCCGCCAGTTCGGTGCCATCGCCGCTGAGGGTGAGGATGCGCTGATGGGTCAGGCCGAAGCGCGCGGCATAGCCATCATGCGCGGCTTCGATCCGGGTCGCCTCACGCCCGCGCCCCGCCACCATCCGCCGCTCAACCGCGACCGTTTCGACCCCTTTGCCAAGCTGGCCGTGGAGCAGCACCGCAGTCGAATTGGCATTATCGAGCACCAGCGTCGAAAAGGCGGCGGTGGCGCGCAGCCCCTGCCCGATGCGCGCGGGCACCTGCCCTCCGGCCAGCGCTGCGCCGCCGCAGTTGACGATGATCCGCGCCGGGCCATCCGACAATTCAAACGCCAGCGTTGAAGCACAGCCGACCCGCGCATGGCGTGAGCGCGGCGGCGGGGCCGTGTCGAATTGCAGCAGCGTATCGCCCGCGCGGATGCGGTGATAGCCCCAGTTGGCGGTGTTGGTCAGCGGGCGGGTGCGTATGCCCGAGGCTTCGATCACGGCGGCCACGCGGTCGGCCGGAATTGCGCCTTGCCCCTGCCAACTGCCAAGCGCGCCGTCTCCGTGCCGCAATGCCAGCAGCGGCGGCACCAGCAATTGGCGCATCACATCGAGCGCGGGTGGCGGCGTAATCTCTACCGCTTCGTAACAGGCGAGAAGGTCGGTCAGCAGCCGGATCGCGTCCAGCTGCGCCGCCGGACAGCGCGACAGCACGCCGCCATCTTCGCCCACCATATCGCCAAGCGCTTTTACCAGTCCCGCTTCGCCAAACAGCCGCCGCGGCTTGCCGTGGGGGAGCAGCAGCCCTGCGGCAACGATCCCGGCCCAGCCTGCGACCTGTCCGAAGCCCGCGCCCGCGCGCGGGGCCTTCTTGTCGAGCCACGCGGCGGTTTCGGCTATCGCGGACAGCAGGCGCGATTTCAGCGTCTTGTCATGGCCCGCCAGCACCAGCGGGGCGTGCACCAGCCAGGCGACCAGCCGCAGCCCGGCGTGTTCAACCTCCCATGCCGGCCCTTTGCCCGGTGCGCGATTGGCGTGGAGCCACTGGGTGGTGATCCGTTCGGCCACCACGATGCAATCGGCGCGCGGGGCGCTGGCAGCGAGATCGGAAAGCCAGCTGAAACTGTGCAGCGCCCGCTCTATCCCCGGCGCATGGCGCGCAGCGGGCGCGAAATCGAGGTTGGCAATCGACAGGCGCGCGCCGTGGATCAGGAAATGTCCTGCGCGCAGCGCCGTGCCCGCCGCGCGATCCCCGCGATTGGGGCTTTCCACCGTCGCCAGCACGCGCAGCGGCGGCGGGCGGCGGAACGGCGCGGCCAGCGCGTGTCCCGGCACGCCGATACGATAGGCCAGCCGGATCAGCGCCTCTCCCGGCCCGGCCTGCACCGCGATCATGTCACTGAGCGCGAGCGCGCGCGAGGGTTCTTCGGGCTGCGGCGCGGGCGCAAGTTGTGGGCGCTGGATCGTCCCCGGCTCGGCCCCATTGGTCAGGCCCAGCACCGGATTATCCGCCACCCGTTCAACCAGCGCGTCGGCGCGGCGGCCAGCAGGCGTGCGCAGCAGCGTCGCCATCATCGCCCTCCCTTGAGCGCGGCGATATTGGCGGCGTAATGATCCGGCCCGCCCTTGAACGTGGCAGAGCCTGCAACCAGCACATCGGCCCCGGCCTCCACGCACATCCGCGCGGTTTCGGCATTGACCCCGCCATCGACCTCAAGATGAATTGTCCGGCCCGAGCGTGTGATCATCGAGCGGATGCGTGCGACTTTTTCCAATTGCGAGGGAATGAAGCTCTGCCCGCCGAAACCGGGGTTGACGCTCATCACCAGAACAAGGTCAGCCAGGTCCATCAGATTGTCGAGCACTTCGACCGGGGTGCCGGGGTTGATCACCACGCCCGCTTTCTTGCCCAGCGCCTTGATCGCCTGCAGCGTGCGGTGGATATGCGGCCCCGCTTCGGGGTGGACGGTGATGATGTCCGCACCGGCGCTGGCGAATGCGTCAAGATAGGGATCGACCGGGGCGATCATCAGATGCACGTCGAATGGCCTGTCAGTGTGCGGGCGCAGCGCCTTGACCACGTCCGGCCCGATGGTGATGTTGGGCACGAAATGCCCGTCCATCACGTCAATATGGATCCAGTCCGCCCCCGCCGCGTCCACCGCGCGCACCTCTTCGCCCAGCCGCGCGAAATCGGCCGAAAGGATCGAAGGCGAGATCAATGGTGCAGGCATGGCGCGGCGCAGGCCCTTTCTGAGGCATTATGTGCCATACGGGAGCCGCGAATCGACGGACAAGCGCAAATCACACCTTTTCCACGGTGGTGTTTCGTTCCTAAAAACCGCAACGCGTATCAATTAAGCCCCAATTCAGGCGCGCCTTGCAATAAGGATGTAACGACTGACTGCTTCGTTGACGAACCGCTGCTAGTGAGTTGCTCCCTCCCCCATTTTATTGAGGCGCCCATGACCGGTTTTGCTTTTCCTTATCGTCTGTCTGATTTGCCGCCCATCGTGGGCAGAACAGCGCTGCCACTTGCGGTGGCGGGGTTGGTGCTGGCTGGCGTCGGTGCCAGCGCGCCGCTTGCCGCGCAGGCCCATACCTATGCGCGCGTCGCCCCCAACGACATGAGCCTGTGCGCACCCGGCAAAGGCCCGGCGGTGCGGATCACGGTGAGCGGGATGAAATCGTCAACCGGCCACCTGTTCGTGCGCACCTATCCCGCCAACAAACATGACTGGCTGAAAAGCAAGCGTTATATCATGAAGGTTGAGGCCACCCCAAGCGAAGGCGGCGTCGCTGTGTGCGTGCCGCTGCCGTCGGCTGGCGATTATGCGATCGCGATCCAGCACGACGTCAACGGCAATCGCAAAACAGATTTTTCGATTGATGGGGCGGGAATGTCGAACAATCCGACGATCTCGACATTCCTCGGCATTCCGCGCCCGCCCGCGCTGGAAAAGGTGCGCTTTACTGCGGGTGAGGGCGTTACCCGGATGGCGATTGCAATAAGATACCTTTAGAGCATCGTGCTGAAAAGTGGGAACCGGTTTTCAACTTTTCACGATGCGACAACAAAGGCTTGAGCGGACGACCTGCGTCATATTTAACGCAGTCCGCTCTAGGCCTGATCGTGGATTGATCGCTGGCGGCAGCGGTGCCGCCATAGATTCCACAACACTTGCGGCGCGGCGAGCAGCGGGAACCGTTCGCGGAACGGGGTCAGCGCTACTGCCATGCCGGTATGGCGTTCAATCTTCCACGCGGCATAGCGCGCTGCGCCGTCAAAGGTTGTGCTGGCCTTGACCAGCCGGATAAAGTTGAGCGGCTTGCCCAACCGCCGTCGCCGTTTCCACCAGCCAAGGATGGCGCGCCGCTCATTTGGCGCAAGGCGCGGGGTGAGGATTGCGCCCTGTTGATCGGTTGCGATTCTCGCCGCTTCGAGCGCCAGCGGAAGCAGGCCGCTGAAATGATCGGTGTTGACCGAGAGAATGTCGTTTTCCCGCCCCTGCTTTTCGACCCGGAATTCAGCCTTGTAGGTGGCGCGGAACAGCGCGCGCCAATACTCTTCCGCCGTGCCACTTTCGGGGCCGAGCGCCGCGGCCAGTCGCCCAGCCGTGATGCAAGCGGCATCAAGCGCGGCGATCACTTCGCCGCGCGCGGTATCGTCTGCGGTCCAGACCAAGGCGCTCGGCTGAACGAAACGCGCCCAGATTGTGGTATCGGTCAGCCCGCCAGTGGCCGCGCGGGCGAAGGTGGCAAGCCGCATGGTTGCGACCTTGGCGCGCAGCGTAATGTCGCCATGCGCGCGTTCGTGATAGCTGACCGTCGGCCAGATCGCCGCTTCCTGCGTCCCGGGCAGCAGGATGTAGAAATCCAGCACCCCGTCAAGCGAGCCGGTCCGCAGGTTCGATCCATAGAACAGCACCGCCTGCGCGCCCGCCTGCTGCGCCAGCGCCTCGGCAAAGGTTGCAACCGCAGGATCGACCGGTGTGGCAAGGCGGGCGGCGATCCGTTCGGCCAAGGGGCCGGGATTGGTATTCATGGCGTGACGAAAGCGAGCTCCGGCCCTTGTTCGACCAGGTAATCGCCAGCGGGAAACGCCTCGCCATCCATAATGAATTGATCACCGATCGACAGGCTGAACTGGGTCGCCGCGATCTGGTGGATGCCGCGTTCACGCAGCCCGTGGCTCAGCTTGCCCATCAAGATCAACGGAACCAGCGCCGTGGCGCGCCGCGAAATCTGGTCAACCGCAACCAGTTTCAATCCCTTGCGCAAGGGCCCGAACGGGCGGATGCCAGCAGGAAGACGTTCAAGCGTGGAGGCGAACAGCAGTTGCCGCATTTCCGGATCGCCGTGCCCGCTATGCGCCATCGGCGCTTCGGCAGCGCCCAGGCCAATGCGCATTGGCGCGCCCTTGCGCCATGGGTTTTTGCGGCTCGCGAACAGCGATTGAAATAGCGCCCACAACCCCGTGACAGCCACGACCATGCTATTGAACGCGCCCAGCTTATGCGCGTCTTGCCCGGCCTGGATTGCTTTGGTGAAGGAACCGGCACCCAGAATAAAGCCTGCAACCTTCGGTGTATCGGCAGCCCTGCCGCCATCCTGCTTCGAGGATACGATCATTGGGCGCCGCCAAGCGTGGCTACCATGATCAAGCGCATCAATCGCATCCTGCAACGTCCAGTCATGGGGAACACCCAGATCGACCGTCAATGCATTGGTTTTGCCTTTGGGCAGCACCGCAATCGCAGGCCAATTGTCCCCGAAAATCGCCTGTCCGCAGGTCAGAACGTCGCGCACGGTGCCATCGCCGCCGTTGATCACCAACAAATCGATCCCGCGCGCTGCGAATTCAGCCAGCGCTTCGGGCAATTGCGCACGGGCGCTGGGCTGGGCAATGTGGACGCGAGGACATAGGCCGCAATCGAAATCCGCGCCCTGGTTGCGGTAACTGCGCGGGTTGTAGATCACGCCAACAGATGGTGCCTGCCGCGCATCGCGAACCGGCAGTGCGCGCACGTTTGCGGTGGAGGCAGATTCAGCTCGCGGGGTGTGCGCAAATTCGTATATCGGCGTTGCCATGATTACCCTATACGTGCCGGGCACCCGATTTTCTACTGTCATCTTTGCCCGGAACTTTGCCAAAATCAGGCCGGAACCTTCTCGGTCGAATCGATCCAGCCGCCGCCGATTACCCGCTCTCCGGCATAGATCACCGCCGCCTGCCCCGGCGCGACGCCATATTCGGGGGCGGCAAAACGGATTGTGACCGCGCCGCCATCGCCCAGTGAGCCATCAAGCACGATCGGCACCGGTTTGGCGAGGCTGCGCACTTTTGCCGTCAGCGGTTCATCACCCAGCGGCCCGAGGCGGTTGGTTTCGGTCACGCGCGCGGCATTGACCGCCAACATCCGCTTTGGCCCGACCCGCACTTCGCGCGCTGCTGCATCCAGCCCGATGACATAAAGCGGTTCGGGCTGACCACCGATCTCCAGCCCCTTGCGCTGGCCGACTGTGAAATGAACGATGCCCTTGTGCGTCCCCAAGGCCTCCCCGGTGGCGGCGTGGACGATCGCTCCCGGTGCTGCGCCTTCGGGGCGCACCTTGGTGACGATCTTGGCGTAATCGCCATCGGGCACAAAGCAGATGTCCTGGCTGTCAGGCTTGGCCGCGTTACGCAATCCTGCCGCTTCGGCGAGTTCGCGCACCTGCGGCTTGGGCATCCCGCCTAAAGGAAAGCGGAGGTAATCGAGCTGTGCTTCGGTGGTGCCATAAAGAAAATACGACTGGTCGCGCGCCGGATCGAAGGCGCGGTGCAGTTGCGGGCCTTGTGCAGTCATCACCCGCCGGACATAATGCCCGGTCGCAAGGCAATCCGCGCCCAATTCGCGCGCCATGCGGAACAGATCGGTGAATTTCGGCCCCATATTGCAGCGGATGCACGGCACCGGGGTGCGCCCGGCGAGATATTCGTCAGCGAATTGTTCGACCACCTCTTCGCGAAAGGCGCTTTCATGGTCGAACACGTAATGCGCAATGCCCAGCCGATCCGCCACCGCGCGCGCATCGCGGATATCGTCGCCTGCGCAGCACGCGCCCTTGCGCCCGGTGGCCGCGCCATAATCATAGAGCTGGAGCGTAATTCCGATCACTTCCGCCCCGCTGGCCGCGGCAAGCGCGGCGACCACTGACGAATCGACCCCGCCGCTCATCGCGACGACGATCCGGCAATCGGCGGCGGCGCGCGGCAGGTCGAACAGGGCGGCAGCATCAGGCCCGGTCAGCGGGCCGGCGTCGAGGAGCGCGGGCGTGATCATGGAGATGGCGGGCCATATAGCGAGCCCTGGCGATCTTCGCCAGAGGTGTGAACAGGCGGCAGGGTTGCCGCACAGGCCAGCACTATTCCTAAGGCTAGGTAAATGGCGGCTTTACCCGATCTTGACGCACTGGCCTTATGCAGGGCGGTGATGTTCGAGAAAGCAAACTCCATTTTCACCCCCCACCGCGCGTTTGCGGGCGGCGTTCGGCCTGATGAAGGCGCGCGCGTGCACCGCGCTGCGCAGGCGATGTCGGCAGCGCGATTCGAATCGCGCGGGCCCCGGCGCACAGGCGATGCCTTGCGCGCGGTTGAATGGAGCGAAATCACCGCCCGGCTCAACGCCGCGCGCGATCTCAGGCTGCTGCTGCGCAACGAAGTGCAAGCCCTGATCGAAGGCAGCGCCGCGAGCTTTGGCGATGCCGCCGCCAGTTATTTTGCACTGCTTGAAGATAACGAACCCGACGTTAACCATGATGCTTTAGAGCAATCTAAAGCCTTGGATGACATGCTCGACGCCGATGATGCAAACCGTTCAGGCGATGCGAAAGAAATGCAATGATTGAGAACCAGGACATCCGCCCCGCACAGGTAATCGGCCCGCTCGGCGAGCCGCTGACCCTTGCTGACCTGCCTTCTCCCGACACCCGGCGCTGGGTGGTGCGGCGCAAGGCTGAGGTTGTGGCTGCGGTCAATGGCGGCCTGCTGACGCTCGATGAAGCGCTGGCGCGCTATGGCCTGACGCTTGAGGAATTTGCCTCGTGGCAGCGCGCGGTTGATCGCTCGGGGATGCATGGCCTCAGGGTCACCAGAATCCAGCACTATCGCGACCTTTACGAACGCCAGCTGAAATATTGAATCTGGCCTAAAGCCACCCTTCTATTGTTATTCGCGGCCAAAACCCGCTAGCATTGCCTGATGGCGGGCCAGCCAACTTCGGCCCCGCCAAACAGGGAGAGATGTTATGGGTTGGATCATCGCAATAATCGTCGGCGGTGTCGCTGGCTGGCTCGCCAGTCTGGTCATGAATCGCGATGCATCGATGGGTATTTTCGCGAACATCGTGGTTGGCTGCGTCGGCTCGGTCGTTGGCAATCTGATTGCCGGCCCGTTGCTCGGGATCAGCGGAAGCGTTCAGGAATTTTCGATCACTGGCCTGCTCATCGCCGTGCTTGGCGCCGTTGTACTGCTCGGCATCGTCAACCTGATTCGACGCGGCAAGGTGCGCTGAAACCGCTTCATCGCTGATTTCGCGCAGGGAACCTTCCTGCGCGCCCTTCGTCTAGGCTGAAAGTCACCGGTCGACGCGTGCATTGCCCGAAACAGCGCGACGTTCTATCAGACGTTGCGCTTGGTGACTTATAGAGGTAATACACTCCAGGACGTGTGGAACCCTCCGGGGGATCGGTCTGAGTGAGGGAACGGCGATGAATTACGAGACAACGATCACGGCTGAGGCGGCCGACGGCGTGAGCACCGTTTTCAGCGGTTCGCGCACGCTGTCGGCACCTGCAATCCCGCGCTGGCTGCTGATCGGCGGGCTGGGCCTGTTTGGGCTGTTGCTCGCGATTGCGGCCTATTTCGCCATTGCCGGTGGGGAACCGGTGGCGGTGGGCGATGATAATTCGCAGGCCCCTTCTGTCACCGTCATCACTCCCGGCAAGACGGCCGTGGCGGGCGAGATTGAAGCGCCCGGCACGCTCGCCGCGCGGCGGCCGATGCCGGTGGGCGTGGTCGGCGAAGGCGGGCAGGTGCTGCGCGTTACCGTTGATGCTGGTGATTGGGTGCAGGCAGGGCAAGTGCTGGCGGTGATCGATCGCAGCGTGCAGGTGGAGCAGGCCGAAGCGCAATCGGCGCAGGTCGAAGTCTCCCGGGCTGATGCCAATATCGCGCAGGCTAATCTTGATCGCTCGCTGCAATTGGTTGAACGCGGGTTTGTGTCCAAGGCCGATGTTGACCGGCTGACTGCCACCCGCGATGCTGCGGCAGCGCGGGTCAAGGTCGCCGAGGCGCAATTGCGCGAACTGCGCGCCCGCAACCAGCGGTTGAATATTGTTGCCCCCGCGACGGGCTATGTCCTGGCCCGCAATGTCGAACCCGGCCAGACGGTGGGCGCGGGTTCGCCTGCGCTGTTCACCATTGCCAGCGGCGGGGAGATGGAAATGCTCGCCCAGCTCAGCGAAGAACAGCTCGCCAGCTTGTCGGTCGGCACCATTGCCAGCGTGACCCCGACCGGATCAGAACAGACCTTTACCGGACAGGTGTGGCAGCTTTCCCCGGTGATTGATCAGGCGACCCGGCAGGGCATTGCGCGGATTGCACTGCCCTTCGCGTCGGCATTGCGTCCCGGCGGCTTTGCCACGGCGCGCATCAATAGCGGCAGCTTCACCGCCACGCTATTGCCTGAAAGTGCAGTGCTGGCAGATAGCGATGGCAGCTTTGTCTATATCGTCGGCGAAGATAGCAAGGCGGCGCGGCGCAGCGTCAAAACCGGCGCGGTGACCAAAAACGGAATCGCCATTATCGAAGGCCTGTCGGGTAACGAACGCGTCGTGCTGCGCGCCGGCGGGTTCCTCAACCCTGGTGAAACGGTCAATCCGCAACCGCTCAAGAAGTAAAATTTTCGTCCCCGCGCGGCTGGCCCGCGTAACTGACTGATACGCAAGAACCGCGCAACACAGGCAAGAACATCATGGCTTTACGCGACATCTCGGCCTGGTCGATCCGCAACCCGGTGATTCCGCTGGTGTTGTTCACCGGCTTGTTGTTCGCCGGGATTGTCAGTTTCCTGCGGATGGACGTGACCGATAACCCGGATGTCGAATTCCCGGCGGTCAACGTCACAATTGCTCAACCCGGCGCTTCTCCGACCGAGATCGAAAACCAGATCACCCAGCGTGTCGAAAGCGCGCTGCGTGCGATCAACGGGGTCAATTCGATCCAGTCGACCGCGCGCGAAGGCAGCTCCAATACCTTCGTCGAATTCGAGATCGGCACAAACCTGATCGAAGCAGTCAACGAGGTTGAAACCGCAATTGACGGCGTGCGCGGCAGCCTGCCCGACGGCATCCTTGAGCCACGCGTGAGCAAGATCAACGTGGTGGGCGAACCGATCGGCTACGTGGCGGTCGAAGCCAATGACATGACGATTGAACAGCTCAGCTGGTTTATCGACGACACCATCGCCAAGCGGCTCCTGAAAATCGAGGGCATGGCCGAAGTCAACCGTTTCGGCGGGGTTGACCGTGAGATCGAGGTGATCCTTGATCCGGCGCGGATGCAGTCGCTTGGGGTCACTGCCTCACAGATCAACGCTGTGCTGCGCCAGACCAACATCGATGCGGCGGGCGGCCTTGCCGAGATTGGCGGCACGCGACAGTCGCTGCGCGTGCTCGGCAATTCGGACAGTGCCTTTGCGCTGTCGCAGGCCCAGATCCAGCTGGGCGGCGGGCGTACCGTGCGGCTGGCCGATGTAGCGACAGTTCGCGACGGCTATTCCGAGCGCAATTCGATCAGCGAAGTTAACGGCAAGGAAGTTGTCAATTTCGCCATGAGCCGCGCGCGCGGCGCGTCTGATCTTACCGTCTATGATGCCGCGCTGGCTGAAATGGACAAGATCGAGGCCGAGAATGATGGCGTGAAGTTCATCAAGCTCAACACCAGCACCACCTATACCCGCGCCCAGTACCATTCCTCGATATGGGCGCTGGTCGAAGGCGCGGTTCTGGCAGTCGTGGTGGTGTTCCTGTTTCTGCGCGATTGGCGCGCGACCTTTATCAGCGCGGTGGCAATCCCGTTATCGGCGATCCCGACCTTCTTCTTCATGGATCTGCTGGGATTCAACCTCAACTTCCTGTCGCTGTTGGCGCTGGCGTTGGTGGCTGGCGTGCTGGTCGATGATGCGATCGTGGAGATCGAGAATATCGTGCGCCATATGCGCATGGGCAAAACCGCCTATCAGGCGAGCATCGATGCGGCCGACGAAATCGGCCTGCCGGTGGTCGCCACCAGTTTTTCGATCGTGGCGGTATTTTTGCCGGTCGGCCTGATGCCGGGGATTTCCGGCCAGTTTTTCCAGAATTTCGGGATCACGGTGGTGATCGCGGTGCTGATGAGCCTTGCTGTGGCGCGGATGATTACGCCGTTGATGGCGGCCTATTTTCTCAACGCCAAAGGCCATGCCGAACACGGCGCAGGGCGCTGGATCGACCGCTATATGCAGGTGCTCGCCTGGACGCTCGACACTGGCAAAATGGCCGCGCGTCGCGCCGGACTGGACGGGCCGCGCCACCGGGCGTTTTACATGGTTGCATTGTTGCTGACCGTGATCGCCCTGTTGATCGTTCCCGCGCTTACCATGTTCGAACTGTTCAGCGGTTCGGTGAGCGGATTGATCGCAGACTCCGCTGGTGCGGCCCCGCTGTGGAAGGGGTTGATCGGGCTTGACGTGCACAAGCAGATCGCCGCCGTCGTTTCGAGCGATACCAATGGTTTCGCGCACAAGCTGGTTGCAAAAATATTCGAGATCGTGATTGTGCTGCTGGTATCGGGCCTGTCGTTCCTGTCCGGATGGCTGACGTTCAAGGCGATTGAGCTGCCCGCTGGCGGTTCAAGCCGCATTGCGCAGGGCACCCGCTGGATGACCGCGCGGTTCTATGACCACCGCGTGTGGATGCTGGCGGCTGGCTGGTTTTCGTTCCTGATCACGATTGTGCTGTTCATTCAGACACCGCCGCAGTTCCAGCCCAGCATCGACACCGAAAACAGCCGGGTCGAAATCGAGATGGTTCCGGGCACCACGCTGGCTGAGACCAAGCGGATCGTCAACGGTGTGGCTGAGCGATTGCGCCAGGAGCCCGAGGTTGAACGCTTGCTGGAACGCATCCGACAGGGCGAAACCTCATCGATTTTCGTCAAGTTACGGGAAGACCGCGCACGCACGTCAATCGCGTTCGAACGCGAGCTTGCGCCTGAACTCGCCAAGATTCCCGATGCCCGTGTGCGGTTCCGGTCGCAGAGCGGCGGGTTCGGTTCGGGCCGCGATATGACCGTGATGCTCGCAGGTTCCGATCCGGCGCTGCTTGATCAGACAGCGACACAGCTGGTTGAGGAGATGAAAGGCCTGCGTTCACTGGTCGCCCCGCGCATCAGCGCCGATCTCAACCGCCCCGAAATCATCATCACCCCGCGTGACAAGATCGCCGCTGAACTCGGCGTTACTACCGCTGCGCTGTCGCAGACGATCCGCATCGCGACCTTGGGCGAGATTGAACAGAACGCGGCGCGTTTCTCGCTTTCAGACCGCCAGATCCCGATCGTAGTGCGCCTGTCCGAAGAAGCCCGCACCGATTTCCGCACCATTGAAAACCTGCCAGTGCCCACCGCCAATGGCGGATCGGTTCCGCTGAGCCGGGTGGCGGAAATCACCTTTGGTTCCGGGCCGACCGCGATCCAGCGTTATAACCAGAACCGCCGTGTTCTGGTTGGCGCAGACCTTGCCGCAGGCGTGCTCAAGGGTGAAGCGCAAGCGCAGATCGATGCATTGCCGGTGCTGCAAGATCTGCCCGTGGGCGTGATCCGCGATGTGGTGGGTGAAGAGCAATGGCAGGCCGAACTGGTTCAAAGCCTGATCATCGCCGTCATTTCTGGCGTGTTGCTGGTGTTCGCAGTGCTGGTGCTGCTCTACAAGCGCTTGATGAGCCCGCTGGTCAACATGACCTCACTGGCGCTCGCGCCGCTGGGGGGTGTGCTGTTGATCTGGCTGACGGGGCAGGCGCAATCAATGCCGGTCTATATCGGCATCCTGTTGCTGCTCGGCATCGTGTCGAAAAACTCGATCCTGCTGATCGACTTCGCCATCGAGGAGATGAACAAGGGCGTGCCCAAGCTTGAGGCGATCATTGATGCAGGCCACAAGCGCGCGCAGCCGATCGTGATGACCACCGTGGCGATGACCGCCGGGATGGTGCCGGTGGCGCTGTCGCTGAGCGGTGACGGGGCGTGGCGTCAGCCGATGGGGATCGTGGTGATCGGCGGGCTGGTGCTCTCAACGCTGCTGACGCTGCTGATCGTCCCGGCGGGCTTCAGTCTGGCTGACGGGTTTGAAAAGCGCATCGGGCCATGGCTGCGGTCGCGGTTGCTGACTTACAAGCCGGGCGATGACACCCGTCCGCACCTTGCGCCTGATCAACCGTTCCCCGGCCTGCCCGGCGGCGCCAAGCCGACCCCTGCGCGGCGCGCGCCGCCGGGGGCAGAACCGGCCGAGTGAGCGCTAAGGGTGTGATCGCTAAAGACGTGACTGGCAGGCCGGAACCGGGCTAAAGACGATCCATGGCGACACGTTCCCTGAGGCCCCTGACCTTCGGCGGAGAGCCGCTGACCGCTGACCGCGCGCGGCGCATGCGCTGGACGGCCACCGGGATGCTGGCGGCAATGGCGGTGGTGTTCATCGCCACGCACGGCCTTGTGGCGGCGCATCCGGCGTGGGGCTATGTCAACGCCTTTGCCGAAGCCGCAATGGTTGGCGGGCTGGCCGATTGGTTCGCGGTGACCGCCCTGTTCCGCCATCCGCTGGGCCTGCCGATCCCGCACACCGCGATCATCCCCGAAAACAAAGACCGCATTGCCGACACGATGGCGCAATTCCTGCGCGAAAACTTCCTCACCCCCTCGGTGGTCGCGCGGCGGATGGCGGGGATGAACATCGCCAAGGCGGCGGGCGAGTTTCTGGCCGCCTCGCCAGAACGCGGCGCGGACGGCAGCATTGACGAGCGTTCACGCATTACCAGCGGCGCGGCGGAATTGCTGGCCGAGGTGCTCGAATCGCTCGATCCCGACCGGCTCGGCAATCAGGTGCGCAGCGGGCTGGCGGGGCAATTGGCCAAGCTCGACATCGCCCCGCTCGCCGGGCGGATGATTGAAACGACGATGGCGGACAAGCGCCATCAACCGCTGATCGATGGCTTCGTGCGCTGGGCGGGCCTCACTATCGAGGATAACGAGGATACGCTGCGCGAGATCATCCATCAGCGCGTGGCGGGTGTGCTGCGCTGGACGGGGCTCGACAAGACGATTTCCTCCAGCGTGCTCGACGGGTTGTATAAATTGCTCGCCGAAGTGCTGATCGATCCGCACCATCCACTGCGCGCCAAGATCGAGGAAGGGTTGCAAAAGCTCGGCCAGGATTTGCAGCACGACCCCGAAACCCGCGCCAAGGTGGAGGAAATGAAGCGCGATCTGATCGCCAATCCGGCGGTGGCGGTGTGGTGGACCGGCGTGTGGGAGCGGCTGCGCCAGTCACTGATCCGCCGCGCGCGCGACCCCGAAAGCGGGATGGGCGAGGAAATGCGCGTGATGCTCGGCGAATTGGGCGAGGCGCTGCAAGCGGACGCGCGGCTGCAACACCAGATCAACCGCTTCGCGCGGCGCACGATGGTGGGTGTCTCCACCCGTTACGGCGGGCAGATCGTCACGCTGGTGTCAGAAACGGTCAAGCGCTGGGACGCGGTGACGATCACCGACCGGATCGAAAGCGCAGTCGGCCGCGACCTCCAGTTCATCCGCATCAACGGCACACTGGTCGGCGGGCTGGTGGGGATGACGCTGCATTTTATTACGACGGTGCTGTGAGGGGGCGTGAACGGGCCAGCCGCATGTCGGTTATTCGGTTTCCTTACTCCATAATGTCGGTTATATATCTACCAAGCGCAGGGTGATATTGGAATAACCGACATGATCTACGAATATCCTCGGCTAGAGGCCATTGATCAAGATGTTCTCGGCCTGATCCGTGAGCAGCGACGTCTGTTGCACCATCAAGTTCGCCACAACCCTCTTCGATGGAATGGTTTTCTCAGCAGAAACACATTCGCGCGCGCCCTCCAGGGTTCAAATAGCATCGAGGGGATTAATGCCAATTCAGATGAGGCAATGGCTATCGTTGATGATGAGCGGCCGGAAACACTTGAGGAGGAAATTGCACGAGCGCTCGAAGGCTATCGGCAGGCGATGACGTACATAATTCGTACACACGGCGACCCCCACACAAACGTGAACGGCCAGTTCATTCGGTCACTCCATTACATGATGCTTAACTACGACATGTCGAAGCTCCCGGGGCAGTGGCGGACTGGCCCGATCTATGTCGTGAATGAAATGACCAAGGAAACAGAATACGAAGGCGCACCAGCTGATGAAATCCCATCGCTCATTGACGAACTTATTGGCCAGCTAAATTCCTCCGATACCGTCGAATCCTCTACTGTTTTAGGTGCGATGGCCCACTTAAACTTGGTGATGATTCACCCATTCAAAGATGGCAATGGCCGAATGGCCCGGGCTCTCCAAACCTTGGTAATTTCTCAAAATGGCATCAGTTCGCCAACATTTTGCAGTATCGAAGAGTGGTTAGGGCGTAACACATTAGCATATTATGAAATCTTGCGGGAGGTAGGACAGGGCCGCTGGAGTCCGCAAAACTCAGCGCTTCCGTGGGTGAGATTTTGCCTACGAGCCCACTACCAACAGGCAGCAACCCTTATGAAGCGGAATAGCCATATCGGAAGAGTCTGGGGCGAGATTGCGCAACTATGCAAAGAACACGGACTCCCAGAAAGAATGGAGAGCGCACTTCTTGATGCTGCGTTTGGTTTCAAGGTTCGTAACAATCGCTACAGAGAAGAAAATGACATTTCCGATGCAGTCGCAGGACGTGATCTACGGCGTCTTTGCGCGCTAGAGTTGCTAGAGCCAGTTGGTGAGAAACGGGGGCGTTTCTACATCGCGAGCCGCGAACTTAGAGCAATTCCGGAGAAAACGAGGGAAAATCGGAGGGCTGGAGATCCATATGAGTTGGTAAAGAAGAACACCGATCAGTTTGAATTGCCTGTCTAGCCGGAAAAGTTTTTCGTTTGGACAGCTAGACGTGAACGAGAACCATAAAGAACCCCCCGACAAGCGCGCAACTTGCCGGAGGTTCTTTGCAACTTCAAGTCTTTGAATGAAAGCGCGCCCTACAACGCCCCGGTCAACTCCGGCACAGCGGCATACAAATCCGCCACCAGCCCGATATCCGCGACCTGGAAAATCGGTGCGTCTTCGTCCTTGTTGATCGCGATGATGACCTTCGAATCCTTCATCCCGGCAAGGTGCTGGATCGCGCCCGAAATGCCGATGGCGAAGTAAACTTCCGGCGCGACGATCTTGCCGGTCTGGCCGACCTGATAATCGTTGGGGACATAGCCCGCATCCACCGCCGCGCGGCTCGCGCCGATGGCGGCACCCAGCTTGTCGGCCAGCGGGGTGATCACGGCTTCGAAGGTTTCTGCGTCCTTCAACGCGCGCCCGCCCGATACGATGATCTTGGCGCTGGTCAGTTCGGGGCGTTCACTCTTGGCGATTTCCGAGCTGACGAAGCTGGAAATGCCCGCATCGCCCGCGCCGCTGACGGCTTCGATGGTGCCCGATCCGCCCTCGGTCGCGGCCTTTTCAAACGCGGTGCCGCGCACGGTGATCACCAGCTTGGCATCGGTCGATTCGACCGTGGCGATGGCGTTGCCCGCGTAAATCGGGCGGGTGAAAGTCTTCGGCCCCTCGACCGAGAGGATTTCCGATACCTGCATCACATCGAGATGCGCGGCAACGCGCGGGGCGATGTTCTTGCCGCTGGTGGTGGCAGGCGCGAGGAAGGCGTCGTGATGTTCCATCAGCGCCGCGGCGAGCGGGGCGACGTTTTCGGCCAGCCCGTTGGCATAGGCGGCGTCATCCGCGACGTGAACCTTGGACACGCCAGCGATCTTCGCGGCAGCCTCTGCCACGCCGCCGCAATTGTGGCCCGCGATCAGCAAGTGCACTTCGCCCAGTTTTGATGCAGCGGTGACGACCGCGAGGGTCGCGTCGTGCAGCTTGGTGTTGTCATGTTCGACGAGAACCAGAGTCTTCATCTCGATCCGTTCCTTTTCCTGAGGGCTGGCGCGCTTACGCGATGCCGAGTGCCTTGATCTTCTCAACCAGCGCGGCAACGTCGGCGACCTTTTCGCCCGCCTGACGCACCGGCGGTTCTGCGACCTTGAGCGTGGTGAGGCGCGGGGTCAGGTCGACGCCGTAATCGGCAGCGGTCTTGTTCGCGAGCGGCTTTTGCTTCGCCTTCATGATGTTCGGCAGCGAGGCATAGCGCGGTTCGTTCAAGCGCAAATCGGTGGTGACGATCGCGGGCATCGCCAACTTCACGGTCTGCAATCCGCCATCGACTTCGCGCTTCACGGTCACGGAATCGCCGTCCACCTCGACGGTGTTGGCGAAGGTGCCCTGCGGACGGCCCATCAGCGCGGCGAGCATCTGTCCGGTCTGGTTCGAATCGTCACTGATCGACTGCTTGCCAAGGATGATGAGGCCGGGGGCTTCTTCATCGGCGATGGCTTTGAGGATCTTGGCAACGGCGAGCGGTTCAACCTCCTCGTCGCTTTCCACCAGGATCGCGCGGTCTGCGCCCATGGCGAGCGCGGTGCGCAGCGTTTCCTGCGCCTTGGCCGGGCCGACGGACACAGCGACGATTTCGGTGGCCGCGCCCTTTTCCTTGAGGCGGATGGCTTCCTCGATCGCGATTTCGTCGAACGGGTTCATGCTCATCTTGACGTTGGCAAGATCAACGCCGCTGCCATCGGCCTTGACCCGCGGTTTGACGTTGTAATCAATCACCCGCTTGACGGGGACGAGGATCTTCATGGGGCGTTCCTTCCTCTCAAAGAATCACTGGTTACGCATTGGCCGCCCGCCTAACTTGCGTTTACGTAAACGTCAAGTTGGGCGGGCGCTTGAATCAGGCGGCCTTCTTCACTTCGGCAACGATCTTGCGCGCGGCATCGCCCAGATCATCCGCGCTGACGATGGCGAGGCCCGAATTGTTCAGAATCGCCTTGCCTTCGGTGACGTTGGTGCCTTCCAGACGGACGACCAGCGGCACTTGCAGGTTCACGTCCTTGGCCGCCTGCACGATACCGTTGGCGATCACGTCGCATTTCATGATGCCGCCAAAGATGTTGACGAGGATGCCTTCGACCGCCGGGTCTTTGAGGATGATCTTGAACGCCGCCGTCACCTTTTCGGTGGTCGCGCCGCCGCCCACGTCGAGGAAGTTGGCGGGAAAGGCACCGTTCAGCTTGATGATGTCCATCGTCGCCATGGCGAGGCCTGCGCCGTTGACCATGCAGCCGATATTGCCATCCAGCTTGATGTAGGCGAGATCATATTGCGATGCTTCGACTTCGGCCGGGTCTTCCTCGGTCTCGTCGCGCAGGGCTTCGATCGCGGGGTGGCGATAGAGCGCGTTCGAATCAAAGCTCATCTTGGCGTCGAGCACCAGCAGATTGCCATCTTCGCTTTCGACCAGCGGATTGATTTCCAGCATCGCGCAATCGGTCGCCATGAAGGCATCATAAAGCTGCTTCGCCAGCTTTTGTGCCTGCTTGTTGAGATCGCCGGTCAGCTTGAGCGCAAAGGCCACCGCGCGCCCGTGGTGCGGCAGGAAGCCCTGCGCCGGGTCGATGGTGAAGGTGGTGATCAGTTCGGGCGTGTCATGCGCGACCGCTTCGATATCCATTCCGCCTTCGGTTGAAACCACAAAGGCGACGCGGCCCGTGGCGCGGTCAACCAGCAGCGACAGGTAGTATTCCTTGGCAATGTCCACCCCATCGGTGACGTAGAGGCGATTGACCTGCTTGCCCGCATCGCCGGTCTGGATCGTTACCAGCGTATTGCCGAGCATTTCCTTGGCGTGGGCCTCAACCTCATCGAGGCTCTTGGCGAGCCGCACGCCGCCCTTGGCGTCCGTGCCCAACTCCTTGAACTTGCCCTTGCCGCGCCCGCCCGCGTGGATCTGCGCCTTGACCACATACAGCGGCCCCGGAAGCTGCTTCGCGGCTTCGACGGCTTCGGCGACGCTGAGTGCGGCATGGCCAGCCGGAACCGCGATCCCGTGTTCCTTGAGCAGTTCCTTGGCCTGATATTCGTGGACATTCATGGCGTATCGATCCCTTTAATGCTTATCCGGGGGAGAGGTGATGTTGCGCGGGGCCTAAGCACGGATCGGCCCTCTTGAAAAGTGCTCTGTGCAAGCGCAACAGCGCCGTTACCATGATTGCCAAAAATGATAGACCGTGATCGCCTTCTTGCAATCGTCCGCGAGGCGGGCCGGATTGCCCATTCGCGCTGGCCGGGGGCGGGCCACGCATTGGCGAGCTGGGACAAGACCCCCGGCAATCCGGTGAGCGACGCCGATCTGGCGGTTGACCGCTTTCTCAAGCGCGAATTGCTGCGGCTGCTGCCTTCAGCGGCGTGGCTGTCCGAGGAAACCGCCGACGACAAGGCGCGCACCGATAGCGGGCTGATCTGGCTGGTCGATCCGATTGACGGCACCCGCGATTTTGTCGCCGGGCGCAGCGGCTGGGCGGTATCGGTGGCGCTGGTGAGCGCGGGCCGCCCGCTGATCGGGATGTTGGCGGCCCCGGCGCGGGGCGAGGAATGGGTGGCGGTGGCCGGGCAAGGCGCGACGTTGAATGACGTGCCGATCCGCGCCAGCACTCGCACGCAATTTGCCGGAGCGCGGGTGCCAACGGTCAGCTTGCCGAAAGAAGACGCTGATTTGGTGGCGGTCGAACAGCCCAATTCGATTGCGCTCAGGATTGCGATGGTGGCTGATAACCGCGCCGATCTGGTCGCGACATTGCGCTGGGGGTTCGAATGGGACATCGCCGCTGCGACCCTGATCGCGCGTGAGGCGGGCGCTCAGGTGAGCGACGCGTTCGGACGCCCGCTTGATTACAACAAACACGATCCGCGCGATTTCGGGGTGTTGGTGTGCTCGCCCGCGATCCACGCTGCGGCGGTGGAGCGGCTGGCTGAGCGGGCCAAGGCGCTGCGATGAACTTTTCTGGTCGCGTGTATTGGGAAGGAAAAGGGTTTCGCGCAGAGATCGCTGAGGAAAGAAGGGCGCAGAGATGCAGGCGCGGGTCGCAGGCCTTCACCCAAATCTGTCAGGAAACGTGGGTCGGCGCTAGGTGTTTAGTCCCGGCATTTGATGGTGTAATATTCAGCCATCAATGGAAGGACGCGCTATGGGACAGATTCTGCACGGGAGCGCCCGCACGACAGCGGCAGTCCGTCGAGCAATACAACATAGTCAAGA